>JGI24158J21664_10011126_pt1 | contig 11972 bp, 5 predicted proteins | sample Ectturendosymbi3_FD_21664 | JGI IMG/M metagenome (IMG submission 21664) | reverse complement strand
ACAAACTTTTAGATTCAGATCTAAAAGTTCTTTCCTCGCGTAACACTTTTATGTAGCAGTTTTCCGGTCTAAAGGCCAATTTACACTGAGGACGTGCCAGGCGTAATCCCTTGTTTGTTTTGTTGCGTCGGGTAATTCTGCGATTGTGCACGGCTCGGCACGGCAACTCCTGGGCGCAATAAAACAAACAAAGAATTGTGCGCAGCTACTCCTGGAAACTTCATTGTAGAGATTGGCCTTAAAAGTCACAGCCATGGAATCCGGTAAACGGAAGGATAACGGGTGCATTACCGGCCCTGCCTTTTCAAAAGAGGGAACCGGGTGCAGAGGTGCCTTTTTCAACCAAGCACTGCATACCTGTTTATTTTTATCGTGTGTTTTGTTTGAAAACAAACTAGTTGTTTTTGTTTGCTGCTTTTATTAAATTTTCATTGAAGTTTTTAAAGTAAACAAATATCGAATGCTTGTCACCCATTGGTTACAATGTTTCTTTTTTATAAGTTCCCATTTTCCTTCACTTGTTGCTTCCCTACCGCTTCTCCGGTATCCCTTATGAAAGTTGACAAATTTCTGTGGCAAAGGTTTGTGGCAAAGCTAACCTAAGTTACTTGAATCCAGAGCAACATAAATGAGGTAATATGGCAAGCGTATGCAAGCACGTGACTCTTCTTGGGTAATATTTGTAGTGGCTCACTACTAAATGAACTGTTGGAAGAACGAATGCGAAGACATGTCGCAGACGCCAGGATTAACGAAGTATCACATTTTGCAAATGGAATTCAATTCAAAAAAAATAACATTTCAAATTCAAGTGCATACGTTTGAAGATAAAAGCAAATGAACTCGAAGGTCGTAACGGAATGGAGAAGAATTGCGCAATATAAAGCAAATTTTTGCGTATGTAAAAATTCTTGATTTTTATCAAACTAATGGTCATTACGATTATCGCATTCAACAAAATTTAAAGTCTGCACAAACACTAACGCGTAAATCTGTGGGAGTTTCAGAAATAGTCTCAGCGTGGTCGCGAAAAGTAGTTGAACTCAATCTTAGGTATTTTATTTGAAATAATCTTGCAATTGTCAAAAGCCCAATATCTTTGCCACCACCCAAATAGCACAAAACACCATTAGACAACTTTAAAATCCGAACCAAAGACAAAGTAACAGCAAATATGTAACAGTTCCGCAAATATGTAACAGTTCCTCTACCATGGAGGTCTTCCAGTATTTCATTAAAAATGCATTCCATTCTGTTATGTTGATTTGGAAATAAGCAGTGGCGTAGCGTGGACGATTTGACCACCCATGCAATTTCTGGTTTGTCTCGGTGACGTCGTAGTTTAATTTGCTACGGTTGTGATTCAAACACGTTGAGTTTCAGCTTTTGCGCGCTTGCTGTGCGGGCTTTTCGATCGCAATACACGTTGTTTTTGGAGACGGCAATGCCATGAAGCTCACTTCGGACTTAAAAAAAAAGGGTGCTTTTTATGTCATCACTGTGATAACCGCATATTCAAGCAGCAGATGGTAACCTCATTTTTTAACTCTTGTTCTGGAGATTCAATGAATCGCTACAAGGTCTTAGTTGTAACTATAGCTAAATCTAGGTATACCATGGCACTGACCACACCACACTGAAAACGCCAAAAGATAGGTAACAAAGTTGTAGCAGAAGAGCAAGTTTCCAGGAAATAACCACAACAGCATCATTAAGCAAGCTAAACCGCAAAAACACAATTGGAAATCAAAATTTATATATATATAAAAGAGAAACTGCTTACACAGAAACATTTACCATGGGGACATCAAAAGCGAAAGTATACAAAACAAATATTACAAGCAATTCAGATTTAGGAACAGATGCAAGGTTAACAACACAAATTACAGTAATTTACTTGCATTTGCACATCTTGGATTAGTTGAACTCTCATAACACCAAACAGTTCAGCCCAAAGGCGGAAAGATTTATTATTGCAATACATGACATTTGTCGCAGCAAATACTGGAACCACTATAGCACTCAGTTCAGAAGGTAAAAGTACATAAAACCTAGAAAGTAGAAGATGAAAATATGCTTATTTCTATAACTATGGCACATATTTTTGGTAATAAAGATTCAATCCTCTTTACAAATATTGCCCATGAAATATTAACACACAGATTTAAAACCAAGAAATTACGCGTTCGCAAAATAGTAGTAGAAAATCAGTAGAAACAAAAATGGTTGCAAATGCAATGAAAAAGCGTGATAACACATTCTAGCTTCCTGACACTCAAATTCAGGCCCACATCAAGAGAACCATAAAATTCGTATAATGCACGTTCCAACTTTATTATCACAAGCCCACAAAACGAGGTCCCATGTTGTTGCTCACTAAACGTGGCCAACAAACTTGTCAACAAAACGTGTTAAAACGAAATTATAAAGACCAGCCTTATGCTGTGAGGGCCTTATGTCCTATATCAGAATTAGCCTTGTGCTAATGGCAGCCTTATGCTGCAAAGAATCAAAAACCTTATGTCTTTCAAAGAAACAACCTTATGCTGGGGCAGCCTTGTGCTGCAGAAACGTAAAGACCTTTTGTTTTTCTAACGGACCAACCTTCGCTGTCCTAGTGTAGTTCAGAATCGCGTGCTTCCGCCTTCTCCACTACTGAAGAACAACTACTCGATGACCAAGGAATGCGAAACGAAGCAAAAACATGGCCCGGCAATTACTCCAGGCTCGATACAATCAATCAAGGGGAACGTCGCTTAAGGACAACACGCAAACAAAATTACGCAGCGATTCTGCGAACGTTACACACATAGACTAGCAGTGAAATTAATACACAAGTTTGAAATATTTAGAATGTCAGCACCAAATAATCTTCTGTCATATCATGACAGCCTAACTTTTTCCAATGACTAAGTGCTAAAACTGAATGATGAAGATAGTGAATTTTCATAAGTTTTAGTAAGAGCCTCAACAACTCAGCTGTGAAGCTGTGAAATTCATTTTTATTCTGTTCATAAGAAAAAGCTAAAACTTGTTCGTTGGAGCCTAATTACTACGTCACCCTCAAAAGATACTTTCCCCATCAAAGCTCTCATTTTGTTCTCATATAACATAATTGCAACTTGAAACCCAAAGTTAATAAATTGCACCTTCTCTGCAGTCTGTGCCAGTATTGCCACTCTGTTGTTACGGAAAAGTTCTAGATTTCACGATAAAAAAAAACACTGCATTCACCAAAAAAACACTAGATTACAAAAGCAAACTTATACACAGTGAAAATGCCCAGAAAATGCGTTGCAATGCCAACCATAGACATTGCGCAACTCATTGCAAATCAGAGACAAAGAAAACGGGAGATAGCAGCAACGCTTATTTGTACAGGTCACTGAAACTTTTGACAGATGACCATAGTGACTTCGCAGCGGTTTAACTCAAAACATATTATATTGCCTTGTGTATTTAAGATTTAATGAGGTAGGATTTTTAGCAAATTGCAATTGCACTAAATCAAAAGGTCTCAATTACAGTTGCAATTACACAAAACTGCAATTAATTACATTCAGCTCACTCATAAAAAACACTAGATAGCCATAAAAAACACAAGAACAGTAGATGAAATGAAAAAACACTAAACCTAGTGGAAAAACACTAGGAGCAGCACTACTCATCCGCGCCGTTGTTACCACAACGTGCAGCGCAGAGCTGTAAGCAGGTCATGTGACCAGACTCAGGTGTCAGAGGTGGCCGGAGTCACTTTTTCAGACTCCGACTCCGCTCCTGTTCCAAAATGTTTGAATCCGGGTCCGGATGTTATTCAAATTTGAGAATCCAACTCCTGGTCAGACTCTAGCTACAATCGTCCATCCAACCGTTATTTACCCATGTTTTTACCTAAGAAATGACCGCACAGACTCCTGCTACTGCCGAAATGGAAAAGTGACTCCGGATGCGGGTCCGAAAGAAAAACGCAGAATCCTACAGGAGTTGACTCCGGTAATTCGGATCTGGTCCCACCTCTGTCAGGTGTCCAGGTTGATTGCGTCACATGAAGCGAAAACAAAACTGAAATTACATGCCTTGACCTTGATTCCAATAGCAATTTTGCAGTGTTTACGAAAAGTAAATTTGGCGCTATCGAAAAACAAAACATTTCGCTAATAAACAAACACTTATGAATAGAACAAATTTTGTACCACAACCTACTAACAAAACAGGTTGTTCCTTTGCGCATATTTAACAAAAACTTAATTATTTTTGATTTTTTTTCGNAAACACGCATTCAATCGCAGATTTTGCATGCGTGTTTCCCGTTCCGCATGCGTGTTTACCCAATTTTTTTTACGGAATTCAATGGCAAAACCAAACACGTTTGTAAGGCTCATATACTTGAACTAATTTAAACTGTAAAAAACTTTGACATCGAAGATTTGCGAGAAGTCCTTAATTTTTATTTTTCCTCCTGTTTGTGATTCGAAATTCAGTTTAAAGTTCTGAAGTCGTCAGATCTCGTTCACTGTATGTAAGGCATGCACTGCGTGCCTTGCATTCATGGACGCTTCGCCCCTGGAAAGAAGTCATGTGAAGTTGAAGAAAATCTAGGGTGCACGGGTGGATCTAGCCAGTAAGATTAGGGAGGGCTACTTCAGTAATATTGGTAGACCAGGCTCATGACAGCTTCGCTACTGTAAGAGGGATGAAGTATACTTAACAACACTACTGTGACAAAGCAATGGACGACAACATGGCCTTATATTGCGAATGCTGTTTTCCGAATTGTAAAAAATCATGGTGAACAAAGCTACTTTCGTAGGTTTTAGGGAAGGGCGATCGCCCCTTCTCGGGGGCAAGCGCGTACCATAAGGATTCACAAAGAAAATTGGCATTTCTTGTTCACCACGGTTGGAGAATTCTTCTGCTGCTTTGCCTACTGCTTAAAATGCTCAACGTTTGAGTGTGACGTGGTGAAAGCGGATCTTCAGTGATTGGACTCGCACGGTCCTTTGTTCTCAATTTGGACTCGCACGATGGGAGTCAAAAAATAGATTACTCATTTTTCCCAAATGACAAACTTTTGAAAAATGAAATCGCTTTAAGTTAATTGAAGAGGGAATCTTTGAAAAAGCATTTTCTCTAAACTGTGAGTGTTACAGTAGAAATAAACACGGAATCTACAGTTCCGCCAATCACATACAGTCAACCATACTCTCTGTGGACTTACGTGTCTGTCGTGAACAGAGACGACTCCGGTCAAAGGCGTCACTCGGGCCAATGATATCATCGCGCGATACATGGCTTACCAAGGTCTCCTAGAAATTTGTTTGTACAGAGGACACTGACTGTGACTGAATGCAACCGTTCGAGGCTTGCGTCAGGGAAATTTCCATTTGCTCTCATTCTGGCTGGCACTATCGCTGCTCTGTGGCGTCATTTACGTAAAAGTTAGTCGACTGTTGCGCAACGCACGTCACAGAACAACAATAACGCCAGTTAGTTATCTGCCTATAGTAGGTTATTCATATTAGTCCCAGTTAGTGGACGATCTATTGTTCGTTTGAAATAATTCTCGAATGGGAACTGTCCATTGGATTGAAATTCAAATTCAATTTTCTATGCAAATCGTTGCTTCAAAACACATTCAATCTGATGTGAATTGTATTTTAAAAAATACCTAATTGCTGGTGTTTCTAATTCGGGGCAAAAGTTTAAAACCCGAGTTTCGGGTAGCTGTGAAAAAAAACGTTTTTTTTCGGGTTTTGAAATGAATGCGATTTGACCGATAAAAACTCAATATCACTGTGAATTTACCACCGTTGGTCCCTGCGCAAGTTATTTGCAAATTATTAATTAAAGCTAGGATTTCCCTCGCCCGGGGGAAAACTCAGTTTTGGCGCCCCCCCCACCCAGCCCGTTCATGGCAGCATAGATGGAAAGAATGAGTTAGGAATAAAGGGGCGTCGAAAGCTGACTCGGGCGCTACAATCACCTGCATGTATTTGTTTCTCGACCCGTCTGAAAACTTCCTGTGATTGTGACGTCACAGAATTGACGTCAGGGCTTTTGAATCTCAGAAATCATTAAATACCGTAGAGTTAAGAATCTAATCGTTTTGCGTGAAGCTATTCCCTCTAAAAGTTTGGTCACGATTGCACATTTAAACTATTTATTCCAAATTACAGTAATACATTCTCAAATTGTAGCAACTAGTGAAATAAAATGCAAAAACTAACCAAAAAGTTCCCTGATCATCTGTATAAATATGCATGAATTTTAATGACATAACCTTTTGGGCACAAAAATCGTCTGATGAAACAGGATAAAATTGACCAGAGTTGCACCTTATTTTCTTAGGGTTTGTCAGAGTCTTTTGAAGATGGCAAATTCAGCGCACCCGCTTCTTCCACTCCCTGCTCAGGTCTGGTTTCAATCATCGCTGATGCAAGCTGTAGGCAATAGGGGTTTCTGGAGCATGCACTCTCAGAGTTTTGAGTAATAAAACATCATAAAGGACTGATAGAGGGGGAGTCTCACGAATACATAAAAGCGAAGAACAGACAGAAGAATGCATATGAAAAACTGAAGGCAAATGATTTTATACAAAACTCTTAGAAAAACGTAAAATTGTAAAATAAAACATTTTCATGCATATAACACCCTGAAAAGTTAACAGAAAATAAAACAATGCCGCGATTTAATGCTTTATTTGTAATTATCTAACTTCAAAGGAAAAGTTTCCTTGCCTTTACTGTAAATGTGTCGATTATTCCTGCAGAAAACTGCTATAAATGAAATGCGTCACATCCACTACACTAAGAAATATCTAAGGTCAGTGACGCTCCGTGCGAAGTTCCAGGCCAGCAATTGTGTGACCTGAATTTCGACAATTATGTCCGTGGAAATGCTCACTTTCTAGGCCAAAGTGATATAAAGCACATGTAGCAGTAACTGAAAAGTTCCCAATAACTAACATACTCAACGTTGTTACACAGCTGCAATTAGAATTTCGCAAAAGTATTCAGCATTTATTTAAATATCCCACAAATAAAAATCATCATAACTTCTTTCAGAACCACACCAAATCCATTTCAACATGAAGTGTGTCAAACCATAAAAGCTCAATAATTTTCCTCAACACCAGATCTGTAGTCGTAACAACCAGGGGCATGCAGATAGGTCTAGTGATTCCCTAGGAAACTGTTTGATTGTATGCCCCCCACCAAATTCTAGTATTGAGGAATGTGAAAAATGCAGGCATTTGAAAAAAGTAAAAACTAGTTTTGACTAATAAATAGGTTGTGAAAAATTGAATCAAAATGAATTCAAAGAGTATTTTGTTTTCAATGTGTTAAGTTTTTAATAATTTGTTTTACTCTGTGGGCTGGAGACATTTGTTTGCAAATAGATTTCTTCCACTCATGGGTAAGCTATGCCTTTAGGAATTAGATATTGCGTTTATTAAATGCAAGTACATATCAGATAGGCCCAGCAAAAGAAGATAGCACTTACGGCATGTTAGGAGTTAGAGTTGTCTATTGTTTCTCTTTGAAATAGTATAACCATGAAATTTGATGCATTGCCGCCCTTTATAATATTTTTCTGAACTATAAACAAATTGCTAAGGATGTTTTGTTCGGCAAACACAGATGAAGGTAACGATGTGGTGCTTCATCTTTCTCTCAGGTCACTTAACATACATTTGCATGCCTCCTCAGGCAAGTTTCCAGCAGATCCATGCAGCACGTTTCAGTAGCCAATAAGTGTCTAGTTCAGGGGTGCAAAAATGCGGTCGCACACTTGCGCCGCGCGAACAAAAACGAGGAGTGCGCGAACGTTTTTTTCACCTTTTATACTTCATGCGTGTGAATGCAGTATGGCAAAGCTCATATGCGTGCGCTACTTAAAAACATTTGGTGCGCGCTTCTAACATTTACAGAATATTTTGCACCGCTGGTCTAGTTACAAGATTTTGATAACGCGCACTATTGGCATGGCCGGATTTACCTTATTAGACGCCCTAGGCTAATTCAGTTGTGAGGCCCCTGTCCCACTGCTGCGAGGAAAAATGGAAAAGCTTTAATCGAATTCCGAAAAGCCGAAAATAACCATATTGACCCTCTAAAAGTAAGGTCAATAAAAAATTCTAAATCACTACTAGAGTGCCCCACGATCACTGCGCTTGTTGCTACCTTCGATACAAAAGCGTTCAATGACACGCAATTGTTGAAATCGTACTTGGCTAGCGGAAACAGGATTATTAACTTCCACAGGCAAACCAGCCCCAACGCCACGTTTCAAATATTTGGCAAAACAAATGGCCTGCGTTTTTGGTAAGTTTCACATCTGTTTTTTCTTACCTGTGCTCAAAAAACAAATACACTGCATATATGGGTGGCGGCACAAAGACGTTAAAGTACAACGTGATGGCCACGTGGCCACTCGCATACCACGGCTGTAATAATCTCACACACACAAACTGCAAAACACGTCAAGTAAAACCCACCCTAATGGTTGCAATTCTAACGTTCACCATTNGCGTGTTTCTTACTTTTTCAGACTGCTAAGAATCGAACGCAACGAAACTGTGGCATGAATGAATGTGAGGTTTAAACCAGAACCGTGTCCATAAAGTCTTCAATAGGGGCGCTTTACATTTGCGTAGGGGTATTGACAATCTGTAAATTTTATAAAATCTCCGCTGATTTATAGTGTTTCGTATTTCAATTTGGAGGGGCTGAGCCCACCAATGTCCCCCGTGGCGACGGGACTGATTTAAACTTCCCTCACGCTGTCATTATTGGAATACGTATTTAGAAATAAAAAGCTACAATAACTGAATCAAGTAAGTCTGAACATAGCAAAGTAAACAATTGAAAATATTTTGTCCTGGTTTATATTTTTTCTTCATAACAAAATCATCTAGGAATTCATTAAAATTTGTTTGCCTACCTTGGTCACTTTTAATGCAGCGAGTACTTAGTGTGGACAACATATCCTGGAACACTGAGACCGTTTAATTCATTTTTAATACTTTTGAATGTTAAAAAAGGCCTTTCTCCTGAGTAGTCAGTGACCATCAAGCTAAGAAATGCTGTAAGGGTCCGTGTAGTTAAATAAAGTAAGAACAACTAGTCTATAGCATAAGAGCCAAACGTGCTTTTGTCATTTTCTTACTGTCTCCCTTTTGTTTGTCTTTTGTGGGAAGAGTTCTGTGGTTGCCAGTTAGCAAAGTGACTTTTGCTTGTTCTTTATGCTTATTAAAATCTCTGATTTGCTTAGCATGGGAGCAGTACAAGCTTGCGCAAGTACTCACTAGCAATCTGATTTCTGAATAACTTTGTTGAAGAACATTAAAATGGAAAAAATCACATCTAAAAATACCAAACAAGCTATACGTAATTAGAAACGCTAACAAACTACTGTATTGCTCAGAAGAAGCAACTGTGTTTTCATTGTAGGATACTGTTGCCACTCGTTAGCCCTACACATAGCTCTTATCTGCAGTACAACCTTAAGCTTTGATCAGGTGCAGTGGTGTAACTAGAGGTTAGAGCCAGGGGGAAGCTTAGCTGAAAGGAGCCCACTGGCCAACACTCTCAAAATGTTAAGAACTAATAATGAAGCCGGATGTGGACGGCTTTGCCGAAACCCGAAATCACCGGAAAACACTCCGAAAATGCAAAAATTTTCAGAGTGTAACAATTAACCTACTGAAAACCAAAAGAATAGTAAACATCAATATACGAGCTTGATGGGGGCCTTCTTTTTACATTTAGCTTGCCAGAGGGGGCGGTTTGCACCCCTGCCGCCCCGTCCGTTACGGCACTGATCAAGTGCATTTCAAACACGAACAGCCACAAGTTCTTTCGCCTGATTCGCACGTTAAAATCGGTAGGGTACGATTCAGCAAACACAGGACCAGGACGCAGTCAACGTGCTTTGAGCATATCGACACAATAGTCGGCATGCGACTTGACCAACGGTCAAATTGAGATTCATGGAAACTCGTTGGAAGACCCTGGTGTTATCACCACGAAATCTAATTAGTTGAATAAAAGTAAATTTGATGAATAATTAAGAAAAATTTTGGAGCAATATTTATCGAAAGGAACATATACCGGAAATTGTCTATGCGTACCACAGTTTTTTGGAAGCCCCCTTGGATCTTGAGTCCCTAGGCTTAAGCCTATATAGCCTATAGGTAAATCCGGCCCTGACTATTGGTAATTTCAATCTTTGGATTACCCTCTGCCTTGGATGTGCGGATCCGTCGCCTCGTTCATCCCCCCTCTGCGCATCTTTGGTAACAACACTGTAGGTTTTACCGCTGCTCTAAAACCATGCGCAATATTGCACTGTGCACGCACTGTGAAAACTAGATTCCCGTTCCATTGTGACGCAACTATAAAATGACAATGAAGTCGGAAAATTCGCAACCCTGGCTTTCTGAAAGCGTTGTGGCGCAGCCGTGAGTCAAACCACAAGTGGGCGTTCATTGCTGGGGACAGAAACTCCGCCTTGAAACGTCACTAACGTTCATAATTTCCCGCTTTGCGAACCTTGATGATATCGATGAGATTTCGCAATGACATTCGACATTTTGTGAATTGTAATTATTAGCTGACGCTGATATTTGACATTTCGTAATTAGTACGTAACATTCCGACCTCAATTTGGCGCCCCCAAAGTGCTGCGCCCGGGGCAGATGTCCCCCCTTGCCCCCACCACGTTACGCTACTGATGACAATCAAAGCACACTCTCGTCATTCAGTCTGTTTCAGAGTTTTGTGACAAATAGTCGCGTGACTGAAAAGAAACTCTCTGATTCCACTGATGTGGGCTTATTGTAATTAAGGCTTGGTACAGTTTTTCAAGGTTATTTGACCTTTTTGTAGCCTCAGAAAGACTCATTTCCTTTATCACCGTTTGTGATCGGATCTCTTCCTGTGCCGTGATAGTTTTGTGGTCTTCACTCAAGGATTATATGGATTCTGTGCTTTGATTTCAAATGGTTGATTGAACTTTCGGTGCTTGGACAACCTCCTTTGGTATAACGGAACGCAAATTGGACTTTGGTGTTTGTTGAGCTTTATTGTATAAGAAATGGCTCTAAGCTTCTTATTTTCTTTGATTACTAACGTCTTCAAACTGAATGCGCAAGATCTACTTGAAGTCGTTTCTTCTAGAGGAAAGTCAAATATTTGGAAAAAAGTTACTGTAAATTGGAAAGTAACGAATCGTTTCAGCAACGCATCTTAGCTTTATGTGAACTAACACACACCAGCTTCCAAATGAAGTAACTACAGAAACTACGAAACTTCGCCATAGCTTTGAAGAAATACCTCACATGGTAGTTATGTAATTAGGTTAGTGAAAAGACTAAAGTTCGCGTCGACACCTATCACGTGCAAAATGACGTCACGACCCGTCTGAACAGGTCAGTTGAACAATGATATAAACGAGCCAACAACGAACGTACGGTGGTCAGCAAGCAAAACCCGTACCTCGTGCCTCATGATAATAGGTGAAAGTTCAAACGTGCTAATTTGACCGTTACACGCGCCACTCTATAAATTCAGTGTTATCAGAAGTAATAATATTTAAATGCATGAGAAATTCAGGTTTTTTTAATATCTGGGTTTGATAGTTGAAAAATCCCCGGGTTTTGGGTAGTAGAAAATACCAAAAAAGACGGGTTTCGAGTTCGGGAAAACCCGGGTTGTAAACACTACTAATTGCAGCGAGCAGCTCGGGCTCTAACGGATTAGCCTGAGTAAAGCGTGAGCATACGAAGTCAGGAATTACGGCCTACCTAAGGTATCTTAAGTAAACCGTGTTGAAATTTTTCATAGTCGAACAGGATAGAATGCACGATACACTATGGTAGTCAATTCCCTGAAGCGTAACAGTTGCGCGCGTTGATTGCTTGCTGTGCATTCCTTGGTTTGCGTCCTTACTTTCGTGTTCGTCATTGTCAT
>JGI24158J21664_10011125_pt1 | contig 11972 bp, 4 predicted proteins | sample Ectturendosymbi3_FD_21664 | JGI IMG/M metagenome (IMG submission 21664) | reverse complement strand
CGTCTTCTTTCGTGTATTTGTGTTTTTCTCTTTACTGCGATGCATGTTTAAAGTCTAGCGTTTTGCGTGTGGGAGTGAAGACGTTACACAATACACTCTATTGTATGTTTCACGTACGCTCTGATATCAGTAAAACTCAAGAAATATACACTTTCCATGTTGTTAGGTGACATCATCTAATTATGCGACGTCACGTTCATGAAGACAGAAAAAATGGAAATACTGTATATGCAACACATATTGATGCATATGTAACACACATGCACACTTGCAACACAACATCCTCCCAAGTCCCTCCCCAAAAGGTGCCAGCCCTAAGAACAGGTGGACAGTGATCATAAGATAGCAAAGAGAAGCTTGCTTTTGCAAGATCAGTGACAAGAAAACTGCAATTTGGGTACCAATCCTCTGTCGCGATCCTGGTTACAAATCTCTGCAAAAGTCAATCAAAACCCGAGTAGAAGCAATACTTGAAAAACTGATAAAATTTTCCTCGCTTGTCGTGCTCGAAAGATCTTGAAACTGAAATGAAGGTGATTTACTGAAGCTTTTCCGAAAAATCAAATCCAAAGGAACTTTATAACAAAATATAAATACTTAGTCAATGCACTTAATAACTGATCTAATTGACTGACTAACTGACCAACTAGCGAACCAGCTAACCAAATAATCATGACAACTGCCTAAAGCATAATTACAAATGCCACACAAGAGCCAATTGTATGCGAGGTACGTTGCATCTTTGCAGACGTGTTTGTAATTTTCACTGACATTTCACTGCTCCAGTCTTAGCATATTCTTTTAACAGTCGTATGTTAGCCATGTGTAACACACAAATATACAATTAAATAACTGTATTCCTATTGCACGGTTCACGCGTAAATCTCCACTTGCTTATGTACGGCTTTTGACTTCTCGTTTTAGTCACCACTTGGACTTTTTGTCCTTCGCAACAAATGAATATTTCGCTCTTTATTTCTGGTTCATATTCATTTATTTGGATTAATTCTTTTAACCAATCTATTACTTTGTGTAAGGTGTCCGAAGTTTGTTCTGGCGTCACATAGTTTTCTATTGCTTGGAACAGATTATAGTGTCCTAAAAACGCAGGATATAAATCTGACTTAATGACGTTACTTCATACATGATTTCTGTAAATACATATACACGAATGTAAATTTCACAAGTGCATTGAGGTACTTCTTGGGCATTGTTGCAGCATTTCGCAATAATATATTTATCAGTTTCATTCAGCGCTTGCATCATTCCACACAAATGTTAAATTCTGTTAAGATATACGTACACACGGTTGCAATAATTTCTCTCTGGTTTGGTCACTGCGCTTCACTCCAAATCAGAGAGCGTATCATTCATTATTTTAACTGTGATGGTTTCATCAGAACTTGACGCTGAAGTCGGTTGCATTTCGGCAGTTTTCGATGTTGCACTTTTGTCGTTATCGGTGTTTGGGGACGCAGTTCCCCTAACACTGAATGGTCAAAGCACGGTAATAATCGCAAGTCTTTGCCACTCAAACGATAGTAATTTCACCTGATGCAAGTTATACGGTATCTCTAAAATCGCGACAGGTGTTCCAGATATTGAATTTGGTAAATTAGTAACGTATCGTTTCAGTTTAGGCTGCAACAGAATTTCGAATCCTTGACGCAGTTATTGCTGCTTTTTCGTACGTTCCACGCAGAATTGCTGATGAAAGCATCGTGTAAACTAAAGCATGGTTCAATCACATCACGCAAAACTGAACTTCCGCCGCATAGGCTGAAGCATCACTTCGTTGCGCAATCAAAGCCAACCTCCTCGCAGAGGAAATACCAAATTTCCTCGTCGCTCGTGAGACACGGAAAAGACGACTCTCGATAAAAAGGGCGGAATTTGCGAAGTGCTGATCTTTGAGAGAAGGGAGGAAAAAAAGACTTTTGTTTCGTCACAACAACTCAAATCCTGTGGGCGGTCAGTGTGGAGACTGTCGAGCTGTGGTTCGCAGAGAACAATGCAATTGAGTAAAAGCGAACTTCGGCGAACAAGTTTTTTGCATTGAAACTGTCGAAGGACTAATTTAGTTTAGAAAATATATTGAAATGAATACTTTTGATTTGTGGATGGTTGTGCTGCTGACATGTGGATGCAACCTCAGTGGAAAGTGCGAGGAAGGTGAGGTTTGTTGTCTTAATTTTTGCTGAGGCACGTAATTGTTATTGTACGGATATAGCCCTTGATGTTAGTATTAGCATGGCTTTAAGTCTCACAGCTCTCGGTGGTTCATGACCAAAACGCACTGAAGCAGCGGAGTAATAGACGACTTTGGGTCTCAAATAGACTTTGCTTGTGCGTAACATTTCTTCAATCCATATGCTTTTGTTTCTAAATGTCTTGAGAAAGCATTTTCGCTGATAGAAATTCCCCTATCATTGTGCACCGCCTCATCACATTATCCTGAGAAATTATCTTGAGTCCAAAACTTTGAACTTTGGAATAATCGGTAGCAATAATTGAATTGTCTAAATTAATCTAGAAAATGCAAAATCAGCGTACAATGTCAAATTGTGTATTCTCATTTTCAGTTTAGAATTGGTTTTTGTCATAGTTAGGTTTGCGAGGCATGACGTAGACAACACAGCGGTTTCCTAATCGTTCAATTTGGACTTTTCGTCGCGAATTATGACGTCACAGACTGTCACTGACCAGAGTGTGCGAGACTGCGAGGCCCCGCGTTTAATCTCTCGGCATCAAAGGCAGAATCCTAAACATTTATTATTAAAGAACAAACTCGTTGCAGCATAGAGATAAGTTATTCTCAGTGTCCCAGAGAACTTTCGGGCTGCTGTTGTACCAGTCTTGTGTTGCTGTCAGTTTACGTATGTCGGCCAAATAAGCTAAAGATCACACATCAACAACTGGAACTCGTACTTATTACTCGTGATGATGATGTTACAAATTGCTAACCAGCAGAAGCAGCAGGTACATGCAACAGCCGCATTTGTGGGCTCAATCAAGCAGTAGCATCCTGATGTTTTCTTGCAGTTACCTTTACTCGTGAGAAAATATTCGGTATATGGTTCTTCAGTTCCGACCTGCTTAAAATACTATTAAACATGTCCATCGCGTTGCGCACCAACCGGAAAAATTCATTGGATTTGTTTGCAGCTCATGTGCTTTAGTCGTGATTTTCCGCCTGCTGCCCTGCCCTGGTCATGTGGTGAAACTCTTTGGGTACAAAGTTGAAATTGACAAAAACATTTTCCAAAACCATGTAAAACGTTGTTCAGCCCCACAGCGCCTGTTTTAACTTCTTTCGCAAATGAGGAGTGCATGCTAATGTCACGTGACAAAACCTGCAATGCTAAACAGGTCAACGAGTATGTAACCGCTTTGTTCAGGAAAAGACGTGACAATCGATAGACTAAAGTCCCGTTGGAGCGAAGTTAGAAAGAGCAAGCTTTCAAACAACGGTTTATCGGTTGGAACACATTTAGGCTGATGTCGAAATTTCGAAGAACGAAATCGCTGTGTATTGTCCCCGGCAACAGAAAATTCTCTTGGCTGCATCTGTACAGTTCTAGCGAAGGTTTTTAATGGAATACCTTGGAGCTGGTTTGTTAGAAGGTTCAAGTAATTTAACGAAAACGTTTATATCTGACGAGAACTTTCGGGGTAGTCCATGCCCAGAGCACATTCATTTCTGTGTTTGCTGAAAAACATCAGTGATCGAAGCCGTCTCATTAAATATTAACATGACTTTGCTCATTTGCTTTTCATTCGAAACCTTTTGTAATTGCNGAGTCGCATGCCGTCTACGTCGGACGTAACTGACAAAGTTTCGCGTCGTCTTGCAGCGCTTAAAATATCCAGTATAAGTATCAAACACCTTTGACGAATAGTTGTGAAGGAGTTAGTGTAAAAATGTAACGTAACCACCCCAACGTCAACGAACTTTTTGATCATTTTCACATTCCTCAATCAACTCCACTCAGTTCAAAACCGCTCTGTCCTGGAATTGGTGAGAGCTCTTGTACCAGCAGCAAGTGGTTGGCGGGATACTCATTACGTAGAAGTGCACTGGTGTAAAGCAACGCACGAAAATAGTTCCGCCATCTCGGCCGATTTATGTTTACTGTTGTTCCATATGTCTCAGACGCTCTGACGACAAAGACGATTCGACCTGCTGCACGTCAAGTGCTGTGCAAACTTTAGTTTTAATATTGAACTACGATTCCTTGGCTCACCGCAGCAAACTGTCGCGCTCTCCAAACCTTACAATTCATTTCACAGGACGTTTGTTGCATCACAGTTTAAAACGCAATCGGCTGCGAAGTAACAAAGAATATTCTGATTGACTGTGTAACACAATTACTTAGTTTTGAAAAATTACTGACAGAAGTTTGAAAAAAGACCAAAAATAATTTTGTCTTTCGTTAACAGAAGCTTGATAATATTCGGACACCCTGTAAACTAGGGGTAGACCAGCCAGATAATTCGGTTGCACCTTTGTTGGCCCTGTGCCAAGGTGGTTTTGCTCCAGACAATTCTTATAGCTGGATGAGGAACTCCTACTTTTCCAGTCTGGTCTTGTGCCAGCTACAGGGGTTGCGTGGGTGCCGGTTTCGGTGTCGTTTGTGACCGAAGTTGGCTCAGCGAGTATTTGCCACTTCATTTGTTCGCTTAGTGATGTCATTGGTCGTTAAGTGTCATCATCGACTCGTTTCACCCTCCTGTGCCTCGTCTCCACTGTTCTGACTAATATCAATTTACAATTAATCCTTGAAGCTAACATGCGCGTGTATTGGCCGCATGCTGCCTATTACCGACAAACATAACGCAGGGTTGGTCTTTTTCTTGCCGTTCAAATACGCAATGCATTTAGTCGAAGTGTTCTGTTCTTCGAAGGGCTGCTTTGGGAGTAAGTGATTTTATCGTTGCGCCATGCGGTTGGCTGTCTCTTTAACTCGCATTTTCAAAAACGGGACATTTGATTGTGATTTTCAGTGGCATTANTTGATTTTTAGCGGTAATTTTATAAAAGTGAAAACACAACTATTAGCGCAAAAATCATGTATCTTCAAACATTTACTTCTTTTTACTTGAAACGTATATAATTTTCCACCAGCCGCAAATGTCGCGAAGTATTTCTTGAAAAGTAACTTCTTGGTAGGAAAAATATTTTTGCTACGTTGGTTTTGTGCGTTGTCGCACATTAGCGCTTCAGTAACGAGCCTTTATTAGTGGCAGTGCGATTAAAAATCTTGTGCTACTTTTTTGGACCAGGCCCCTGCCAAGCTGCAGCTATGCTTTTGGCACTGCTAACCTTCAAACGTGTTGTGCATTTCGTTTTGAAGCTTTCAACCACAGACTTGTTTGACTTCCTACTGAAAACAGAGCAAGCGTTTCGATGGCAAACGTCACGTGATCTTAGACAAACTCAGTCTGTTGCCCTACAGCAGGGGTGGTAGGACCCAATGGCAAAATTGGTGTGACAAACAAAAATTTCTTTGTTGTCATTTGGTCATTTTTGAGCCGATTGTTCTTTGGTTCTGTGTGGTAAGGTCTTTGTTCGGTCCGGGTGCGTCTCGTTTGATGTTGCGATCATCAATGAGCTTAAGTTTTCGCCACGCCTGGCAAATTGAGGTTAAATTATTAAAAAATTGCATTTATTGTTCGTCGCATTTTTCTGCGTAGTTTGCATTTAACTTCCCCAGAAACACCGCCGGCTTCCTTTGAGGACTGCGCTACTTGGGTAATGTTAAACCTAATATTGTGCAATTACTTACCAGGGTATGTTGTTATAAGAGCAACTCATCCTGTTTCGTGCTTTATTTCGTAGCTGATACCAAAACAGTCGGTCACATCCTCGCTTTAAACTCTTATGTTTGATTTGTGGCTTGCAGCAATCCTGATGGACACACGAACAGCTACATCCGACGTTGGCTGGACCATGTCCCAAGGCTCCATGGTAAGATACACGACTTCTGCCACAGCATGCACTTATTGATCACTGAGCTCTGCACGATATTTACCGATAAACGGCGAAGATAAGAACTACTCCACAGTCTTGGCCAACAGTAGGCTGTATGATTGATGGAGCGGGCATAAAATGCTTGTGCATTCATGGAATGCCAGTTGCAAGAAATAACCCATGCCAAGAAAAGGTGAAATTTTCGTTGAGGTAAAATCTTGACTAAATTTACGTGCTGCCATTTCTGTTGAAGACCAATGATCGAGGTTTTCACCAAGACCGCCTCTCTCTCTAGGCGGCCTTGCTTTCACCCCGTAAAGCTTCTGCAATAAAAGCCAAACCTGCGGTCGGTTAAGTTCGGTAAGCTTTCAACGTCGTGCAATCTCAATTTACGCAAGACTAGTTTTAGCCACGAATGTTTGCACTGACTCAGTCGNAATCAGCCTCCAGCGACGATTTCGTTGAACTGTGCAGAGACACCCGCTCTCAGACTAATCATAACGCAGGTCTCTCTGATCATAGCCTTGCCCCGATCCAAGTGCCTATTTGCCAGTGTAGTGCNGCTTTTGACGTAAGATCATCAACCAAGCAAATTTTGTGATGTCAAAATTTGCTTCAGATGTGCCCGAAGCTCATAACTGAACTACGTGAGGCTGGGCAAGCCTCCCGTACATTACTTGGATTATGATATAAATCTTATGAACACCTATTTGCATGTAGATGGCATGCGCAATAAGAAGTTCATCCGGAAAATTTACCAACGTGTTTTTTGTAATTAACTTGGCTTGTAGGTTGTTTCGTTCAAATTGAAGTTAAGAGACTGTTTATATTGGGAGAAAAAAAAATTTTGACATCAGCCGCGAATGCAAGTGTGGCGGACCATGATCAAGTGGAGTCCCCGCTGCAATTCGTTGCGTTCAGTAGCTGGTCAAAGCGCAATGTTGTTGTATTTGTTGCAAACACGAGGTTGGACTTGCGGATGCAGAACTTGTTTCATTCTGAACTTACGTCACACGTGTCGCGTTAATCCATGATGATGATCGTGAAATTATAACGTAAAGGTAAGGTAGTTGAGAGCGCTATTAAAGAACTCTTGTTACAAAAGATCGGTGTAATAGAGACTTCAACCACAATTATCGTTTTTCAAGAATGTTAAAACCAGAAAGACTCACGCAGTGTCAGGGCACTTGTTCGCGTGTTGCTGGCGACCTCATCCATCAATGGACTGCACGTAAGTTGCTCACGTCAAATACATACTGACATAGACGATGCTTAACAAACCTTCTAATAAAGGGTCATTTGCCGAACGCAGATAGATAGTCCGTTCCTCGAGTCACGCATGACGAAACACGTGCGCCTGACTTGACATAAAAACGTCGTAGACGAACAACGTTGTGGTCACCGTTTCCGCCTGGTGGATGATCAAGAGCTACAATTACACGTTGCTCCTCGTGGCATTAAAATCAATTATCTTCCTTAGTGCCATGAATCCTCTTTACCTTCACCGTGCTAATGGCGTACACCGAAACTGTTGGCCTGCACCTGATGGATGAAAAACAAAACTGCAGCANCGGACACAACTATGCNGTAATTATCCTCCTGCAATCAACTTGTGGTTTGGATTTTGCATAAACTGCATGACGTGGAAGTGGCGCTGCTAAAACAGTGCTTGCAAAACCTTCAAGTACCCTACACAAAAGCTAGTAGTTTTGTGCATCCCACAAAAGCTTTTGTCACGTTCGCAAGAGTTTCACCATATTTAATATGTAACTGAACTTAAATATGCGTACCTTGTAAGACTTACCGCACAGGAGGAACGTCCACATCGATAATCGCGTCATGTTTGAGTACGAAGTGGAATGGTCTTTGTGAAAAATGTCAGAAGAACGCACATAACTTGGAAAGCTTTTAAATCTGTATGGTGGAGTTGCTCTGTTGTCACAAGGCGCTCAATGTTTGCGAACAGAACAGAAAAGACTGTCGAACAAGCAGAAGGTTCTATCAGGAAAAACGAAATCGTCGTCCGTAATCACGTGACTGTTCACCCTTGCGTTTGTACTGCACATAAACGAGGTTGCTGAGATCACAATACTGAACATCTCAAATGTTGTACGGTTTTATGAGTGCCAACATGCGCAATACGAGTTTAGTTGCTCATGTTTCAAAATGTTGCATGCAGTTACTCAAAGTCAGTTTGGCTATATTTTGCTTGACAATGAAAATTGGACCCTACTGGGGGACATACGCTTACCTGTGCTGTTCTTCTTCAGTGGCAAGAAGTAACCAGTCCTCATCCTGATGAAAGCGACCGTCGAATGTTAATGGTTTGTGAAATTCATAAACCCAACCAGGATAACTGGGTCCGTACTCCTTACATTCCTGTCAACGGCGCAAGACGGCTTTACGTCGAATTTGAGTTCACGATAAGGTGAGAATTATCCTAACGTTGGTCATCTCGGTTTTGCTGTGCAGGATGAAACCTCGACTCGTAGCGTATCCATTTGACAGGCGAAGTTACACGATGGTGGAAGTTCTTGTTTTTTGAAAAACGGGGGAAGGCATTCTCAAATACTGTAAACGTTGTTTTCAACTTCCGCTCTAAACGTGCAATTGGCTGTCAAAAGGCATGTTATGCTTTTCCTAGGCGACAGTAACTACTTACACCGTCCACGCGCCGTCACTTTTATGTATCGTTTTTGCTTTAGAAAAACGTTGATGAACGTCTTTTATGGCGAGAAATAGTTTCGCTCAAATGTTGCAGCGTGCATCAAAGATAAATAAATACGAGTCATCATTTACAGGATTGTTTGTGGTGTTGTGACAGGTAGACACATGCTGATGTCGCGTGGCTTTTGTTGAAATTCGCTGTGGAATGCATTAGGACTAAACGGTTTATTTCTCTTTTGAAGGTCGTGCGAAGATGTGGAAAATGTGGCGACCTGCAAGGAAACCTTCAACCTGTATTATTACGAGACTGACAGAGACGAGGCTACTACAACTTTTCCACCGTGGAGGGAGGACGCTTATATCAAGGTCAGTGAAGCGATACAAAACACTTGGCTGCTGGTGCGCTACTGCTGTGATGATTGCTTGATTATTGTCTGCAGAGGTCGAGCTGATTGCAGCAGTCGCAACCCTACCCTAGCCTGTCTTGCTTGCGGCGCGGTCCACCTTGCTCTATCTTGTACAACGCTCTGTACTGGCCTCATCGCAGCAGGTGTACGTGGTAGTGCTGTTGCTCACTTAAAAATATGAATCAGTTGAGAGGACGATGTAGCGAACAAGTCGATCACGTTGTGTCGACTGTAGTGCGTTGGGCATCGAATTGAAACTTTTAGTTTCAACATCTAATTTTGTCAACATCTAAATCAGTTCGTATACTTAATGTAGGATACCAAGCTCTGCTGCACCGAATAATTTCCGATGCTCTCATCTTTTATGGATAAAAAGTATAACACCTGGCGGTGATCGTCATAGTATATCATTATCCCTTTAGGTTGCCAGAATAGTTTCCCTCGCCATTACGCTTTCGCCCCACTGACCGACACCACCTGGTGAAATTCTCTTTCGCTCATACTTTTGTGTGTTGGGAGCGGTACCTGTAATTTAAAAGGATTTCGTGAACGGAAAAGGCCGGGTCTTTGTGTGGCGGGTTCTGTTTCCCGTTGTACGAAAAGTGTGGGAAAGAAATAAGTCAAGTCGTATGAAGCCGGTGTGATACCAGAAACAACATGGAGGTAACCTCAAGAGTATAATGAAGTCATGTTAGAAATTTCGAAAACAACTGTTTTCATCATAAATTTGGAAGCGTCCACCAGTGATGTCAATTATTTTTTGGGGTTGCGTTGTTACCTGCAAGTGTTTCTTTGGTGTTAGTTTGAATTGTGCTCTGTCCTTTTGCGGGTGGGAACAGTGAGAAACTATAGCCCTTTCACACTTCACTTACCTTTTTGTCAATACCAACGACATTGATCTGCTGTTAGACCTAAGGTTTTTGGAGCGTAGAGGCTAGTAGACAATTATATCAAAATAGAATGATTAACTGGGACAGTAGTAATAAAACAGTTTGCTAATATTCATTTAATTTCTGTGCTAACAATTTACAGTTGAAAATATTCGTTTAATTTCTGTTCACGAGGCAATTCTGCAACAAAGCTTTGACAGTTGCTTGTGGTAAACTGCTTTAATGTTTGCTTCTGCGCCGTTTTGGGCTCAATGCGTTGTTCATTGACAGTTGCTTGTGGTAAACAAACATTTAACAGTATCAATAAATTAATGACAAGCAATAGGCACAACCGCACAGCCCACATCAATCCCTAACTTACACGCAAAAAACATAATGCTTCATCCTGTTGCTCTTATTCGATGTTATAAATACAGACAGAATAAGAGATTTGTTGTGGTGGTTCAGACAACACTGGCAAGCAAACGAACTGGACACAGACCTTGAGGCAAGATTACTCGCCTTTTTGCCTCAGTCAATCAGTGACCAGTTGAGGTGCTAGAAATTCCACGCGCGCATGAAAAGTCTCCGCATTGATTCAACGATTCAACCTCACAAAACATCCACGCATGAAATGAGGTTGTAACGTTTCAGCAGACACACCATGAACCTGTTTTCCTTTTCGCTGAGACATTTCGGTCATTTTTTGCTGAGACATTTTCGTCGCTGAGACATTTCGGTCATTTATCTCACAGTAGTATTAAAACTCGCCGCAACAGTATTCGTTATCCTATATTTTCAGTCATTCTGACCGAAATGACTTAATTTTTTTTGGTCATTTCAAAAACATTTCGCTCTATGACCGAAAGAAACAGCCATGAAATGACCTCATCTGCCATGTACCTTGGTTATTTCAAATTAACTGCTGGTGGGTATCCTATCGATATGCGAAACATGCACACAATTAATATGAAACTGGTCGTTTTTATGGCGCAAGTGTTGGTAGTGTGAAAGAGCACCGACTGACTATTTTCTTTAGTTTTTGTATTGGTGACCAGTCGTTTTTCCTGGCGATTGACAATTTACCTCAAAAAGGACACCGGGTTAAAAATTTCAAGGAAGCTGTAACTTTTACAGAAACAAAAGACAAGATGTGAAGTTTGTTGATACAATTGTTGGAGATGATGTCTTGTGATAGTATGTTTTGGAAATGTCTCCGGCCGCTTCACAAGCTCATCGTATTTCTAATTAAATTCTTCCTGCGTTACAACAGGTTGACACCATCGCTGCTGACAAAAGGTTCCGCCCTGGTTCGCACGAAACAAATTTTGAAACACGAGAAATTGGTCCGCTGAAAAAGCGAGGCGTGTACTTAGCCCTGCAGGTAAGCTCAATTATTATTCGTGTGTTTTACAAGAACCGGAATTGTATTCAATCAGTTCGGACACTCTTTTATAACTGCTTCTTTTGGGTGTGGCGCAATAATGCCTGCTTGCGAAATGAACTAAAGTTACGTGAGCCGGCAGTAGCCTAGCCGGCAGTAAATAAAGCGGATCCAGCAAAAGACTTTTTTGTGAAAAAATTCTGGCGGACATCACAGTTTTTTGAAATTTTCAAAATTATTTAAACTTTCTCACCACACTACAATTGCAAGTAAGAAATGTAAGTCAGTTGAAAGATAACGTTCATGAGACACGTTTATTTTGAAAATATCCGACTTACGTTGCTGTTTTGAGTTTTTTTAATTATTTCAACTTTCTGCCTACACTAGAATGATTTAAATTAGGTCTTTTGTTATTTCGTTTAATTTCAGGCAATGGTCAGTTGACAAAGCATGCTCAAATGGAAGTTAATTGTTTTAGAATAGTCTTTATTCAAAAAAGGTACTGTCTAAACATTTGCCTAGTAAATAGGCTTATTTTCTTTGCTTTAATCGGCCAACACCTTGCTTTTGTGTTTTTTTTGCACTTTCCTCAACTGGCGGTGTCAAGAGAAATGTCTGACTTGCGAAATTTCTGACTTCACGCCATGTGCAAATGCTCAGAATATTATTCTACA
>JGI24158J21664_10011120_pt1 | contig 11978 bp, 6 predicted proteins | sample Ectturendosymbi3_FD_21664 | JGI IMG/M metagenome (IMG submission 21664) | reverse complement strand
TATTACAGAATGTGACAAGAATATAAAACGAAGATCAAACAGAATGTGACAAGCATATAAAACGAAGATCAACAGGAAGTCTGGCAAGATAGCAGGAATTTTTATATTTTTTGCCAAATGAATAAGGCGAAGATGATTTCAAATTTTCAGGAATGTTAGACGAAATTTTCGGACCAATATACTTTAGAGGAAGCTGACCAATATTCTAAAGAAAGCTGATATATATTTGGTATATTTTTCTCAGAGGGTTTAGCTGAGATTTTAAATCTGTTTATTTTGTTTATTACAGAGCGAAAACGCAAAAATCGATAATAGTGTTGAATCTATGAAAAAAGTTTGGTGATTTTGCACATGGGAGCACGCATGCACCTCGGGTAAGCGGCAAGCGAGATTGGAAAAGAGCTGAGATGTTCTGAAAAAAGTGAACTTAGCTCTAGGTATGAGCTTTTTAGTCAGACAATGCATTCAAATGTGGGAAGTTGCGTGCGAGAGTGGCAGAAGATTAAAAGAGTGACTGATAGAGCTGGCGTGGCTTGCGAAGCAGTATTCAGCTGGTGCTGTGTATCCCCTCTGCTAACTGTGAAAAAGAATTGCCATCTACTAATTATAGAGCATAGTAATATTCTGGACCACAAAAGAAATTAAAATGTTGGCCTACTGTGTTGGATTGGAAGGATGAATTTTCTAGTGGTTAATAAATCTGTCTCTGCTAAAGTTAAGAAAGTAGAAATTGACGACTCCGGTTACGTCATCAAACCTCCGCAACCAAGCTCCGCCATTTACGGAGCTCCGCCTTTTACAGGCAACCCTTCAAAACCGCTGTTTTTTTGGGGACAAGAAGGGAAGGTCAGGCTCAGTGTTGCTAACCTTGCGGTTTTCCCGCGAATTTGGGCTTGTTTTTTTGTGCAGTTGCGGTTTTTTTTGAAGACTTGCACTTGCTTGTTTTTGGTCTTGTTTTAACTAAAATTTGCTTGTTTTGGGGGCTTGTTTTTTGCAGATTTCTTTCTGTTTTTCTGATTGCTTTTTCTTCAAATTTTGTGGCTATTTTCTGTTTCAATTTGCTCCTAAAGCACATTGGGTGTGTTTTTTGTGAAAATTTGGTCATTTTGGGCTTGTTTTTTCAGATTTGCCACCATGCTTTTTTATTTAATTTACTTGTTCATTTTTCGTTTTGTTGGATTTTCCTGCCAACGCATATTGGGCTTGTTTTTTGGTCAAATTAGCTATTTTTGGCTTGTTTTTCATATTTTCTTGCTTGTTTTTGCAAAATAACCTGGCAATACTGGTTTGGCTTTTTTCCTTGAAGACAGGTTCGGTTGGCAACCTGTTGGGGTTGCCCTGCTGTAGGTGAGGATAATGTGCGATACCTCATCTGAAATGTCTATTCAAGGATAAATTGAAGCAAGAATAAGACTGATGTGGTATTCAGTGTTTTTGGAAAGAAATGTATGTCGATTCAACTGTGTTAACTCATCATGATTGTTATATGGCACTTGCTCAAAATGGTTTTGTGTTTATTTTATTGATGTGATATGGTGACAACTCATCATTAAAGCATTGTAACTAAACTTGGATCATATCAGCTTGACAAGATGTACATTACATGAAATTTAATTTAGCTGTGATTCACCAGCCAATTATTATTAGCTCATGATTTGCCAATATTTGTAAATTTCTTATTTTCTGCTACTTCTACTTGTAAATTTGAAGTGAACTGTTTCAGGGCTGAATGCAGCAGCTAAATATAGTGTCCACATCTTACACAACGTAAAATATTTTTCTTTACACATCCATGTGTTCTCAACATAAAAGGTGCATATTTTTCAAAGTGGAATTTATTCACTAAAGTTGTATGTAATTTTAGCATCCTGTTTTTTAGCTAAATCAATGGTAGTTCTTTAACAAATAAAGTCTTCAGAAGTTCTTTAGTAAATTACTACCACATGCAGTTTTCCACTCATTTCGTGTCTTGAAAATACATTGCTACAAGTTATTCAAGGATTTGATTTACCGTCTAGCTAATTTTAAATTACATCTGTCTAAAGTGACCAAGAAAAGAAAACAAATTCCTATATTAAGCTTACACAGATGTATATTTCAAGCTGTATATACCACTTGGGAGATAGGCTAGCTGTGAATGCAAAAGCATCTTACTTGTTGATTGAGGTATGTACAGACCAGGCTGTTGACATGAACTATGTTATTGTTATGAGATGAGCTTAAGAGCATTCCTTCTTTGCATGATGGCAGTGAGAGATTTTGTGCTTGCATTTGTTCCACAAGCCTAAAAGCTGTGATGGGAAAACCATAACTTGTGAAACCAATTGTAATTTTCCTTGAATATTTGTTTGAAAATAGCATGTGAAACTAAAAGTAGCAGCCCTTCTATACCAAAAAAAAACTTTTGTCGTGTGAAACAATACAAGTGACCTCTTGCTATCTTATAAAAAGAAAAAATTAGATAAAATGTGTGTTTAAAAGCCTAGGTAATTGAAATGCCAAGTTGTGCACAGACTATGTTTAGTCAATTGTTCTGGAGAAAAATAAGAGCATATTTAGAAAGTATGTTGTACTTTGTTCAATATTGTAAGAGTTTAACAAAAAAACAACATGCTTGGCAAATGTGTGTATGGACCATAAAAGTAATCTGGAAATGCAGCAAGCTTGCATATTACAGTACTGGTTTTCTTACACATGGCACATCTCACAAGTATATAAGTAATGATATAAATAAAGCTGTCTCTTTATTTACAGTCTGACTTCATTTCTGTAATAAAAGTTTTGCCAACCACTCAGGAAAGTAACCAAATTTTTGAAGAAGAGAAGATTACTTCTAGTAAAGATGTGGCAATATGAAGTCATGTTTGACTTTAAACCATTATGCTAAGTTGCACTGTAATACTGCTGTGCATTCAGGAATTCTTAAGTGACTCATGCAAAACACAAGTAGCAATAGAACCCCAACTTCTGGTGTCTTTTTTTTACTTTTTGGAAGCGAAGACTATTTTACAAAGCATTATTTTACTTAGATGATGCTTTAGCAGTTTGAATTGTTCCTTTTTCCAAATAAAACTATACCATGAGTTTCGTAGTGCATAGACAATTTATGTTCGGAAGAATTATTTCAACCTGTATTTAGATCACATTGCAAACTGTTTTTGCTGGAAGTGAATACACACAAAGGCGAAGACTTTGAATACATAGCTAACAAGACCTTATTCACAAACGTATTTCAAACAGTATGTATAATACGGCTTTGGTTCAGTTTGGTGATGTGGAAGCTCTCCAGCAGAAACACTAAATAGCGTGGGCCATGACCTCATCAATATATCTGTTACTCTCAAAGGACCCAAAAACATTTCTCTACCCAGCTTGTATGGTCTGATTAATGCACCAATTCAACAAGTTTTAGCAATGCAGCAAACAATCACCCAACCTGGTAGCACTAAATCTTGCTGTTTTTACCAAAGAAATCGGTCTTTCTTGCTGGCAAAATTGAATGAACAATGTTGCTTGAGACAAGCTTGAATTTTAGGGTGTAGCAAAGCTTTTCGTGTTAAACGCAAGATATTTCTGATAAAAACCATGCTGTAGGCTAATTAAAAAATATTCATTGTTTGCCAAGTATCTTGCTGGTTTTATTTGTTGTTTTTGCTAAGGGAACAAGAAAAATATTTTTTGAAGCAACAACTGAAAATCATTTTAGTAAAATCCTTGTTTGGTAGTAAAGTAATATTTTATGTCTCAGGAATATTTTAATAATATTTTGTGTAGCATGTGCTTTTATATCTAGTTTTGTTTATGTAACCTTGATACAAGAAAATTTTTTTGTGTAAGTAGTTGCATGACAATACTGACTTATATGTTTTGGTAAGTTTAGAGTGCTTTCCAACATGCCAGAAAGACATGAAATAGCGGGTAGTGATGTAAAGAATCCAGGCTTTGCTGGAAGAAGTGATGGAGCTGTTTCTAAATACAGGCCCTCAGCAGTACCACCTCCACGTGCCCTAGTCAGAAAAGGCTCCCTGTATCCATTCATTTTTTCAATGACAGTGTGGACTGTACTTGGTGTTTGGGCATACAATATTTTTTACACAAAAAAAGAGGAAGATGAAGATAAGTCTTGTTTAAATGATCCAGACTATTTACAAAAACAAGGTTTTGGGGCAAACACAGGCAAAAAGTTGTTTCAGAAAAGGACAGCTGAGTCAAAAGGATTGTTGCATTTTGAAGGTGACAATTGTACTCTTCCAGAAAATGTGCATCTTCAAGTATCAGTTAACAATGAATATGGTAAGAAATTAAGAACAGCTGATTTCAATGATTACTGTAGTTTATTGTTTAAATCAGGGGTGGGGAACCTATTTACTGTCACAGGCCGCATGAATTGTGCATTATCACTCGAGCTGCAAAACCAATTAATTTTATTCTAAAATTCTACCTTTATCTAACTGCGAGGAATAGTTACTTCTCTTGACTGCACCATCTAAGTACCTGCTTATCATGGTGCTTCATTTTTGACACAATGTTGTACACTAACTTGGGTAATGAAAATTCTGATGCAGGCCATACCAAACGTTCACACAGGCCACATTTGGCCTGTGGGTCGTAGGCTACACATCTCTGGTTTAAATTATGCTGGTTACTACTGTAGTACGTTTATTATCTTTATTTAGTTTTTTATCGTTTAATGGATTTTAAATTGTTTGTACATTTTGAAGGGCTCTTTGATTTTTTTGTGATTTTATGTGCTTTTTATTTATGACTAGTCAAATGTCAAGGAACCTGGCTACCGTTTTCACCTCATACACCAATTATAGTACCTCTTAGATGTGAATGAACCATTTTGAGTGAACTAGCAAAAAGTTTTAACCAACTGATGAAGATGAACTCTAAATGCAAAGATACTGCAGCTCTAATAAATCCTTTTTGCCTTAATTTTGTGTGAAGCTTGGAACCATCTTGTTCATCAAAACAAATCAGGGTAGCTGAGGTCAAGCACTTGCTGGTGCTATATCAACATCTTTTGGAATACCTGTAAAATGAGAGGTGTCAGTTTCCTTCACTTAATTGTTTGCTCAGGACAGGGGCGTAATGAAGGGGTCACAATTCCCTGGGTGCTGAATCACTATAGGGTGCCCAGCAGTCCCAGCAATGTCACAAGTACATTCTTCAATACAGTTCATTTGTTTCTGAAAGACCTGTTTCGAACATGGGGGCGCCAAACTTGCATCTTGCCCCGGGCGCCATCTAACCTCAACACCCCTGGCTCAAGATGCTTATAGTTGTGTTTTTTATTGTTTTGCTAAGAGCTAGGAGAAGGAGACTAGTGTACTGTATTGCTAAAGGGTCATGATTGACAACAAATAAACCCCACTACAGCTGAGTATGTAGGGTGCTTTTGGTGCCACATGCAATGACGTACATGGGTAATGAGGGTGGGTCATTGCCCAAAGACGTCCGTATTTTTCCATGTTGTTGCACTTTTAGTAACTGCGAACTTTCCGATCTCGTGAAGTTGTTTTGAAAACGATTGGCCATGTCCGCGCAGGGAAGACTCCTTGCTAAGCAGATTTACCACATGTTGGATTTAACTGCAGATCCTTTGGTTTGACTGCTGGTGCATTGGTTTTTGGTTATGAGTGAAGCGTAATGTCGTTACCACCAGAGAATCTCTTTTGGTACTCTCAGAGCGCATTGAAATATTTTCTTTTCTTCCAGAGGGCTTTGAACATGGGCATCTGTGGGGGGGAGGCAAAAGGGCATTTGCCCCCCCCTGGAAATTGAGACTAAGAACGAAAACTTTCTAGAAAAGCTGAAATTAGCAGCTCAGTTCTGATCAATTGATTTAATTTCTTGCAATGGCAATTTATGTATCATTATGACACTCGCACTGCACGCAAGCCAAGTTCACTGTTTTGGTGTTATGTACTGTTATGATATGGTGTTATGCAGTGATGAGCTTGCAGATCACTCTTGTCCGCTCCTATGCTTGCAGAGGCAGGTGGTCAAACTAGCGAGCGGTTTGTTGTACTGTAGGTCTTTGTTACGTAACAACAACATGGCAACAAATCTTCATAGGTTCACTTCAAGTAACGGTAGAAAGTGTTTTGCCACATGTGACTGTTGAAAAGCACACATTTTGGCAGGTATACTGCAGCGAGAGAGTGACCGTTGATGGCGGTAAGCAACGCGTATTTATACTGTGTAAAAAGCACGAATTAATCTGTAGCAATTCTTCCACAAGTTTGAAAAATTCCATTGCATTGCCAGTGTGAGACTGAGCGTAACTGATGTGTCTGAGCGAATAGGCCATCTTAATCAAAATACGCTTAAGCAGGCTTCTTTTCACACAGTATAAAACTATGGAGCTTTTATCTATGCAGGCTCGTGGAAATACTGAGTGAGCAAGTGCAAAGCTATATTTGCTGTAGCGAGTTGTCACAATTCATTTGCTCATTCTTGTTAAGCATGTGTGGTGTTCTAACTTTAGTTAGTTGTGCGATAGTCGTCAACGTGCAGGTCTATTTCTCATTGTTTGAAAGAGTTTTACGGGAGTGCCAACTTTCTTGATTTTCCACCGCTAATGTTGTTCTGGATGTTGATTGTTCTTAAGTTATGTCTTAGGCTGTTTGTAAAAAGTGATCAAAAAAGGATATTAGACAGTTTTGAAAGAAAAGGCATTTCTGATAGCCGAAGTGTAGAAAACGTTTCAGACAAGAGGTTGAGAAGTGAGGTTCAACCCGCACAGACTAGTGAGAGCACCACAAACGTAGGGGTGGGTAGATCAATCCAATTCAGCTCAGTTGTTTGCAGTTATGGGCGTCCGCAGGGGAGGGGAAAACGGGCATTAGCCCCCGCCTGGAAGTTGGGACGAAGCAAAAATTTCTAGAAAATCTGAAGCCAGCAGTTTAAATCCGTATTAATTGATTTAATTCTTGCAATGGCAATTTATTTACCGGTATGACTTTCACAGTTCACAAGAGTCAGGTTCACTGTTCTGGTATCATGCAGTGATGAGCTTGTAGTTCACTAAATCCGCTCCCTTGCCTGCAAAGGCAGGTTGCAAAACTTGTGAGCGCATTGTTCTACTATTGGCCTTTGTTGCGTAGCAATAACATGGCAACAAATCTTCAAAGGTTCACTTCAAGTTGCGGCAGTAGCGTTTTGCCGCATGTGACTGTTGAACGCAGACATCTTGGCAGGTATATGCAGCGACTGACTGCTGCTGATGGCATAAGCCACGTACTTTTATACCAGTGGCGTAGCTAGCCCAAAAATTTGGGGGAAGCCAAAACGTTTGATTTTAAGCGAATAACAATATTTTGTTTAGAAAAACGCCTCCCAAAGCACAAAATGACTACAACTAAAAATTTGGGGGAGGACATGGCCTCTTTGGCCCCTCCCTGGCTACGCCTATGTTTTATATTATGTGAAAAGAAACACTGCTGCCAAAAAAGCGCATAATTTGCGTTTGCATGCAACAATACCAATGTTCCCTCTAAGGTGCGCAACTGCGCAGCACCAGCAGACCATTGTCGCAGTGAAATCTCACTCTTGCGCACTTGCAATATTCCAAAACATTGGGAAAACACGAAAATAAACAGAACCTATTTGAATTAGATGTGTACTTTGTTCGTATTTTGATCAGATTTTATATTGATTTTAATAATTCACGAAGTTTGTAATTCATTTAGAACTCTGCCTGCTAACTCAGTCTTAAAATATTCATGCTCACTAAAGAACATTTACTCAGTGTAGACTTTTCTTAGAGCAGTGGTTGCATTGTGTTTGCACAATGGAAAATCATAATGACTGAAAATTACATGTGCCTACTGGAAATTTTCGGAAAGGGGTCGTCAGGTTAAATTGGGTTGCAAAATGGATCGCTGCATGAAAAATGTTGAAAATCACGTCTTAGAGGGAGCACTGTTTGCAACCTTTGCCGCAACATTGAGCATTTTCTTTGTGGTGTATAAAGGGTAAAGCGGGTGTGTACGTCCATTTGCGTTGCATCGTCAGAAACTTGAAAAGGATAAGCAAAATGTCGACTTTGCCCCCCCCTGGAAAAATTTCTGCGGACGCCCATGACTTTGAAATCATGTCTTTTCGCTACTTTCAGAGCGCCTTGAAATCATCTCTTTTCGTTACTTTCAGAGAGCTTTGAAGTAATCTCTTTTCGCTACTTTCAGAGCGCGTTAATCATCTCATCGTTACTTTCAGAGAGCGTTGAAGTAATCTCTTTTCGTTACTTCCAAAGGGCTTTGAAATCATTTCTTCGTTTCTTCCAGTGGGTTTGAAATCATGTCGTTTCGTTACTTTCAGAGCGCTTTGAAGTCATCAAGAGGACTTTCTACGGCTGGAGATTAAAAATAATCGAATTCGAAAATGTCCTCAAGGACGAAGAGGGCAACTTTGTCATGGACGAAAACGGTGTGCCTGTGCGGAAAGGAAACATCTTTGAGAAATTTATGCAAATTTTAATGCAGCGCAAACCGTGATCGTTGCTTCTGATTTTCGTTCTTAGTCCTTGGGTGTTAGAACGCCACGTGCGTGCGCGGAGACGTTTCTGTAACGTTTTTAATGTTCTGAGTATGGATAAAAGACCTTTATTTCATTAAAACTTAAAAAAGTTTTTATTCTGTTTTTTTTTCAATGAAAAGTTGACTAAATGCGTAAACTGGTGGTTTGAAAAAACCTGTGGCTCCCTTAAATCCTCAGCAGCTTCAACTAAAGGTTGATCCCATCGTCTTGTTCTTTTACATCACGCAACTCGAAGCTTTGCTGGTGTTGTAGCTGTGCATTTGCATTTCACGGCTACATGGTTAATGTGTGTACTTTGCTTTGTACTGAATCGATCAAAAGCATAGTTTTGGCGACGCGTGCAGTTTTGCCAGTTACGCAGTAAAATGCAAGTTCGCTATCAGTAGAAGCACTGTGGATTTAATATTTTTTGATGTTTTTGTGTTAGTTGCTTTCGCCAAAAATGCACTCTGCTGTCAAGAATCTTTCTAAAACGTAGACCAAACATTGTGGTGAAACTCATGCGCAGAAATGCAAACAGAAAATCGCATTCAACTCAACGGCGTAACTGAAGCGTGAAACGCAGTGTGAACATGTGGACGGTTTGTGCCCACCAACAAAGGCTCAAATGAGCACTGAGCAGTCTATTACAATGCGGTGATTCCAGTCCATACGTAGCCTACTTGTCCACGAAGGTGAGCCATTGGCCACAACAGTTGACATCCGTATTTAGACATTATTCACGAGCTGTTGAGTAAAATATTTAATATTCGTAGACACTGAGGAAATTATTTTCATTTTTTGTGAAACAGCACCCGGCGTAAGCCACCTGAACCCGGCATAAGTCACCTGAAGTTTTAACAGTATATGAACTTGTTGTGAAATTTTAAAGGTCGTTGTGAAACCCGAACTCTGAGTCAGATTCATATTAGCTTTCTTATTGCGAACAACATAGCCACAAATATCCAATACAATATTTTATTAAACGTTTCAGCTTAGTCATAAACCATCATCAGGAATATAAATAAAATACAAATTGCTTTTGAATTTTATTGTTTGTGCTGTTAAGACTTGTGTGCTTCGGTGTCCATGGTTGAACTATATTTGCCTTCAGTTGTGAGTAAAATCCTATAAAATTAAATCATTTGTGACTATAGTCAAAACTGAGCTACAAACAAATGAGCTGTCTGCGAAGATGTTTGAGATAAGTTATTCACCACCAACCACAGTAACTGTCTATATATGGAACAATACGGCTGTGCAGCCAGGGGCGTACCAGTGGCGTGCAGAGGGGGGGACTAGGGTTGCCAGATGCGTTTTGTAGAAATACGGGCCATTTTGTCAACAGTGCCAGATCTAAGCTGTGTCATAATTCACAGGGAAAACAGAGACAATGAGTATTGTTAAGCCACAATTTGCCGGTATTTTCGCTGGCTCATTGCATTTCGGTGTGTTTGTGACTTGACAATCGCACCAAGGATTGCGTCAACAGCAGCAAATAAACTTCGCTGAAGGAACTGTCCTGACAAGATTCACTACTAGAGTCATTACAATTTGAGAAATTCGGCGTTTGTTCCTTTTATAGTTACGGCAAATTATTTATTTTCAAAATACCAGCTTCAGGCACTGATTTTCAAAATACCACCTTTTTACCAGCCTCTACTATAGCAGTAAAATACCAGCCATCTGGCAACCTTAGGGCTAACGGGGCGACGGCCCCGGGCATCCAAAGAGTGAAATTACAAAAATGTAAATGCTGTAACTAGATGATTTTTCTTATTGTAAGGCTACTAACACATGCTGCATGGATTTAATTTTCGAAACTTGTTTTGTTGTCAACGCTGATTTTTACGCATTCAAATGCCAGTAATTCTCAGCTTCTTCAATACCAGGGACCTACTTGGTGATGTGGCTTGTTCCAGAGCGTGCGATCAAGGGAAAATCACAAAAAAAGTATTGAAAGATAACTAGGTTTGAGAAACACCCGAGTTTTTTTTTAAACCCCAACCCACCCAGGTTTTTTCGTTTCTTTTTAAATCCGGGTGTTTTGGGGTTTTTTCAAAAAAAAGTTTTTGTTCTTCAAAAAAAGCACAAAAACCCAATTCTGAATTGTTTTTATTGCATCATGCAATATCACCATTTTCAGAATTAAACAATAATAATTTGTTATACCTGTTATGGCACCGAAATTCGGGGGTAAAGAAATGTACCTAATCTTTGTATTCGCGAAGTGTTGTTGGTCAATCGACTCCAGAATGGTAATGTAAGGCTTGGAAAGCATGCGCACAGCAAACAGACAAAACCACTCCCACACAAACTCTGCGGTTTCACGTCAAGTTTATGTAGATGCCCTGCTAGTTCAGCATCTATATAGTGCATTTTTTCAATATATTGTTTGGTATGGTCCAACGTCAGACACAGTTTGGATGCAGAGAAGGCATAAAAATTAATGAAAATATATCGATTTTACAGAGCTGAAGTAGATAACCAGTAGAATTTACTCAGTGTTCGAATTATTCTTCTCTGTTTTTCAAACCCTTCCAATTTCGTTGCTGTTCGTTCTGTTTCGTTAAAGAATACGTACAATTAATTGTACAAGTGTGCTGCTTATTTTACTTTTTACTTGACAGTACATTTTTCGAAGGAAACGAAAATTTATAGGGGGATTTTTGGTGAGTTTCACTGATTTTTTAGTGTTTTTTTATAAAAACCCGGGTGGTATTTTTTGGTTGAGTCCAATCGCATCAAACCTGAAGATAATCATGGACGAAACAACATAAAGGGGGCAAAAATGCTCAACCACTAATCGATCACTGAGTTAACTTCAGTAGCCTAATATTATGGCTTGTTAGTTTCTTGCAAATTTTGTTTTACTATGGTAATCGTTTGAAGTTGTTGCTACAGAAATTTATCTGTTAAATTTTTACTCTGGATTGTCTATGTGCCCGGTTACAGAGTGGATTATTCAGGGCTGCGGAGCCATTGTAAAAATGACACAGCTCCGGCTCCGCCTCCGGAACTGTTGGTTTTCATGAGTGTGGCTCTGGCTTCGGAGCTCTCTTTTTTCACAGCTCCAGCTCCGGCTTCTGATCGTTTTCACACGTTAATATTTTATTGACTTTGTGTGCCTCATGTTGAATAGAAAATGAATTAAATCAAATGCACAAAACTAAGAGAATACACCAAACCTTTTTGAGTAATTTAATCTGGTAGTTTTTTACAAGCAGCGCTCTTACCATGAGGAAATCGGCGAAAAAACAACAATCACAGATTCAGACGATTCAGAGAACAGTCACTAGCAGAAACGTAACTCAAGATAACGGTAATATAAGCAATTTCTGGAAGGGCAGTCGCTGGTTTTGCCGTCAATGCCTGAGGACCTTTTGTTATTTCTTACGACCAGAATCAAGAAAATGGCTGTTTGGAAAACTACGTTTGTGCCAGAGCATTTAAAA
>JGI24158J21664_10011118_pt1 | contig 11978 bp, 11 predicted proteins | sample Ectturendosymbi3_FD_21664 | JGI IMG/M metagenome (IMG submission 21664) | reverse complement strand
CTATACATCGATGTACTTGGAAGTCATTGCAGTTCTTCATTGTAATAATCATGATGGCGTCATTCATGCGTGTGTCTTAAAAAGCTTGTATTTCATCAAAGTACAGTACATGTATTAGCGCCATCAAGCGTATACTCTATACTACCGAATAGTATACATCCTCGTCTTCTTTCGTGTATTTGTGTTGTTTTTTTTCTCTTTACTGTGATGCATGTTAAAAGTTTAGCGTTTTGCGTGTGGGAGTGAAGACGTTACACACACTACATCGAAAACGTTACACACACTACATCGAAGACGTTACACACACTACATCGAAGACGTTACACACACTACATCGAAGACGTTACACACAATATCACATCGGCAAAACGCAAAATTCCACTGAAATATATATCGACGGCAATACTTGTTCATAAAGCCGCTGCGTTGTTGTTCCGCACGGAGTGTTCAGAAGCTCGATTGCTGCTTCATCTATGATTGATTAAAGAATATTACCTGTCCTGTTCCTTACGTCGCGCAACCCTCCGACGGCATAAAGACGTGCGTAATATACAGACCGCTGCGCAATCGCCCCATTAAACCGGTCTGTGACGTAACATTCGCTCGCAGGTGCTTGCGCGGTAAGCAGATGACTGCCTGCGAACAAATCAGGATTATGTGCTATGGTGATTGACTGTGACCTGCATATCGAAGAAAAAATTCTCTGTAACGTCCTTCGACTGTGGTTCGCAAAAACATAGTTTCGGACCGAAAAATCCTTATCGATCGAGCTCTATTCCTGCCACTATCGTTTTCTATAATGTTCACAGCTGAACAAACCCACAACTTCCCAGGAAAAGCTGGAAGGCAGCGACAACAATCAGCCAAGAGTCCGTGGTTCGGTTCTCGTCTTCCTCCCCGGGTTGTTCCAAATCCGCGAAATGGAAAGTATCTTGGATTACGAGCGAGTGAACAGGAAGCTGACACTGATTCCACTTCACTCGTCGATCACCATTGAAGAACAGAGCGAGGTGTTCTCGATTCCCAAACCAGGCTTCCGAAAAGTGAGCCACTGTTTTTAACACACTTGCTGCAGAGGGTGTAAACTTCGAATATCGTTGCAGTTTTTCTTTCGGACCAACATCATCTGCTGTAGGACGTCTGTCGTTATTGCCCCTCTTACAAAGCTCGTCGAGTGCACCTTAAACTAGTAGCTCGCTTTGTCTGATACACACCTGCTATAAATTTCCGACCCAAGCGGGTTTCAACCCTTTGCCTTTACAATGATTCAAAGATGAGCAACACTGTAGAGGGAATTTCTGATCTCCTTGGCTTGATTTTCAGGTTTTTCTGCACGCTTACGCTTTAGGAGATATGACAGTTTCCGAAATTATGAAGAAATCGATTAGGTTTGAGTACAAGGCTTGCGTCATGGGTTTAAGTGACAGACATAACCAATAAAACTCTCTCTGCCTTTGCAACAGGTCCACTGTAGTCGAACAAGTCATCAAGCCTGGCCAGAGCGCTACCACGACAAAGAGAGTCGTTGTAAAATATGTTGAACCCATAAAAATGTTGATCAGTTTTTCACGCATTGTAAACACAGTGGTTACAACTGACGGCGCAAGTTTATTTTTTATGTTGTTGTGTATTGTTTGGTTTCTTCTGACTGAAGAAGATTAGATTGTTTTATGTGTGGATGAGAACCTTTGCCTTTGTACTTCATGCTTACGAGCGCAGCTAGCAATTGTAAACTTCATTTCATGCGACTGTTATGTATTTCGTTATTGAACAACCTGACATAGATGTGTTTCATTTGCAGGTAATTCTGTCGACAAACATTGCAGAAAGTTCAATCACTGTCCCAGATATAAAATACGTCATAGACTTCTGCTTGACCAAGTGCATGGTTTGTGATATGGACACGAACTATCAGGTTAGTAATTACTCAATATTCTCACGTCTGCTTGCATTTAAAACATTTCTGTCGGAAGTTCCACTGAAACTGAACGTTGAAAATTTGAACTCACCTTCTATCAGCTGTTACTACTGTATCAAGTGTCTGTTCTTAAACAACCATGAAGCAACAATTTCCCGCATTAAAGCTAAATTATCCGTTCCGGAACATTTGGTGCTTTTGTTATGATGTTTAGCATGTCTGGGTGAGGCCTGGGATATTATTTGTGCCGAGTTAGAGCGCTTCACATGTCAAGAAAGCAACCAAAAACTCGACCGGCATAATAATCGGCAGACTGTGGAAGCAAAACGTGTCCTTGCGTGGCCTGGTTTGCGTTGAGGCCTTTCTGTTGTCACTTGAAATACACGAGCATGAGTGGAGGCAACAAGCTGTGTTGTTTGACCAGCTGTGCCATCTCCCGTCATAACTTTTCATGAACCAAGCAAATAGACCTTGTCAGCTTGTGCCACGGCGTTTTATCAATGGTCCTGGTCTTGTTGCTGACGAAATTATAGTCCCTTGCGATTCTCGACTGTTGTCGTAGTTAGCACCATCTGTTGATGCGTTTGTTTCTTTTACCAAAGACATTCAACAAATTTTCACCCAAACTGCACGCATGGACCTGAAATCACTGGTTCCGTGTTTATTTCATGGAACGAACCGTTTAGATTTAAAACACGCTTTTTGTTCTGCCTTTGTTTTATCTTTGTGCTCAAAATTTAACAAACTCCATCTCAAACGGAAATGCACCAACGCAAACACGTCTGATGAATTTCGCAATAATGAAAAACGTTTTTTTAATCGAAGATATCGATTGCCGCATTCGTCGCTTTATTGCGCAGAGTTTGCGATTACAATGGGCGTCCAAGGCCAGCGCCAAGCAGCGGGCCGGCAGAGCAGGCCGAGTATCGAACGGGCGAGTGTACCGACTGGTCACTCGCTACTTCTGGGAGCAGCACATACCACACCACGACACACCTGAGCTGCAGAGATGTTCTCTCGAGAGCGCGGTTCTCAAAGTTAGTTGCAACTCTGTTCTGTCTATTATCAGGATTCCCAGACGGTATTGAATTGTGAAATCGGTTTTCAATACCTTGAAAAAGTATTTAATTTTGCCAAAATGTACATAAAATATTGAAAAAGTATGGAAATTGCAAATTCAGCCATTTATGTAATCAAATTTTGTTATTTACCGCTGACGACAGTTTTACAGATGTTTTTTTGCATGGTTTCATGAATAAAATTTTCGAAAAATGAAGCTAAGTATTAAAATTTTTTTAAATTGGTATTGAAAAAGTATGGAAAATGGTTTTTGAAAATGTGTGAGAACCCTCTGTATTATGTCGCTATGTGCTTTCACCTGCTGCTTTGTACGTTGGTTTGATGCCGTTATTATTTTTTAAAATTACTATAAAAATAAAGACCTGCAGTTTTGTTTGTTGGTCACGTGCATTTGCTGAAAGCCTAATTGATAATTTAAATATTCCAAGTGATTAATCGATCTCTTGATCCGGTCCCTCACCTGGCGCTTCTTGTTGCAGGTGAAGCTTTTGGACTTGGGACCCCCTAAAGAGATTCTGTCGCTGGCCATGTCTCCCCCAGACCTGCAGAACATTGAAAGAACCATTCTTCTTTTAAAAGAGGTTGGAGTTTTTATAAAGTTCGATGCAGACGCGATGAGGTGTTGATAGCTTTGAGTTGTGCGCGAAACAAGTAGTGAGCAAAGTCAAGTCTGTGTTTCTTTATTATGATCCTTCGATTCTGCGGTGTAACGACCCAGCCAGATGTGGTGCAGGTCCTTGTAGATCAGCGATGTCCAAACTACGGCCCGCCGGCCAAATCCGGCCCGCGAAGACATTTTGCCAACTACATTGCGTAAGATGTCCGGTCCCCGGAATGTTGTGTACTGGCCTATGTGGCCCTCGGATGAAAACGTTTGGAGACCCTGTTGTAGATGAACAGATAAATGCATTAACTGTGTTACTAAATAGTGTGTTGGGCGAATATAATACAATGCTTTGGAAATATAATGGTGGCCGCCGTGTCTAGACAACGAGAAAAAGTTCACATGACGTTAATTAAAAAACAGAGTGTTCGATTGCGTTTTCAAGGCCAAGGTTCAAACGCAGATGTTTAAGCACCATATAAGGACTGACCGACCCTACGGTGGCCACCCTTTGAAAGTCCTCCCTGTGGTTGCCTGGCAACACTGTTGGATTACCTCCTCCATTTGGCATCTCGCTGTGCTTGCCGCTCCATGAGATCCAAAGTACTTCCTCCCACCCGTCGCTCACTGCGTCCCCCCACTGTCGCAGATTGGTGCTTTGTCGACAACACGTCTGCAACGCAGATTGGACGGCGAGCTGACGTTTGTCGGAAGTGTCCTTGCGTCACTTCCCCTTGATATGAGGCTGGGGAAGTTGCTCATGCTCGGATATGTGTTCGGCTGCTTCGAGAACTGTCTTGTGATTGGTGAGTTTGCCGATGATCTCATTATTACGTAGTGTATTCCATCACAGCCAGTTGTGCTGGCGATGGAATGAAAGTGTGTTTGAAAGTGTGCTGTGTGTTTGGAAGTGTGTTTGGGAAATATCTCTGCTCCGTTTCAGCCTCTTAACAATTTACTGTCTCGTCTCTCTGCTGTTGTTGATGCTTCAAGGATAGGCTGCTAAAGTTGGTTGTGTTTTGTTTGTGGTTTTGCAACGAAACAGCGAGGATCAGACGATTCGTGCAAACTTCTTTTTTTTACTGATTGACAGGTTTATCCCGCTGAAGTACATTGGCCGGCCCAGTCCTCAATGACCAGTATTTAGGGCTGAACAGAGCCCAGGCAGACCCACGAATTTTTTTGAATCCCTCCAGTTCAGCGAATGGCTGTGATCTTACGGTCCACGGGGGAAACGCCAACAAAAACACCCAAAATCGAAACAACCCCGAGTAACTGTGGCTGATAAAACNTGAACTATCGGGACGGATAGTTCAGAGTGTCCGNCTCTCAACTTGAAGGTTGGGTGTTCGATCCACGGCCACTGAGTGAAACGCCGTAGCGCTCCTCAGGCAAGAACGTTCACCTTTGCTGTCCCGGTAAAGAGCATAATGTAGGCTTCGGTATGTCGCCGATTGTCGCCAAAAAATATCGCCAATTGTCGCCAAAAAATATCTTTGCTAAATGCGGGGGGAGGGGTGAAGAATGTCAGGGGAGGATCCAGCCGGTAAAGTTGGAGGGCGGCGATTTCATTAGTATTTTGTAGTCCATGTCACTTCGGCTTCGCTGCTGAAAGAAAGATGAAGTATGCGTCATAACTCCGCTGTGACGAAACAATGGACGACATCATGGCCTCATATCGCGAATGCTGTTTTCCGAATTGGAAAAAATCACGGTGAATAAAGTTACTTTCGCAAGTTTTAGGGGGAAGGGATCGCCCTCTGGATACGCCCCCTGAAGAATTTGCAATGGTTTCCTTTTTTTCTGTAGCAGAACGTACAGATAAAAAAAACGATTCGATGGATAGCTTGTCGTTTTCAATCTCTTCGGATTTATGTGTTAATTATCCGCTTTTAATCCTCCTCCCTTCAGCTGCGTCGCTTGCGAAGCAGAGCTTCTTCTCCTACTCCTACCACAAATCTCAGGAGTCGTACGCGCGGCAGCTGCAGTGGGCCGACGGCAGCTTCAGCGACTGCATCGCCCTGCTGCGGGCCTACCGGCAGTGGGAGAAGTGCAGGACCACTCATCAGTTTCGACGCAGGAAAGATGAAAGAGACTGGGCGCTGTGAGTCGACATGGTTTTTCGTTCTCCGCCTCGCTCGATTGACCTGCGACGTGTGCGCTGGGGGGGGGTGCAGTGTGTTCAGAAGAATTTGTCATCATCAATTATATGCGTCCTATTAGCCTTACCGATGAAAAAACACTCTGAAATTTTAACAGCCTGTGCGGAGACCAGGGTTGCGGAGCCGGAGTCGGAGGTTTTTGGGTGCAGTCGGATTCCTAGCAACACTGGGAGTCGGAGTCGGATTTTTGTCCGACTCCGGATGCCCAATTGGATCATTTTTTTACATCACACTCCTAAATTGGGAATTCCTGTTGAAATGGTACAATTTCTTTTGAAACTTTTGTTGAATCAGAGCTTTCTTGCTGTGCACCACGATTTCCATTGATTTTAAGACAAATTTCATTCGCTGTGTTAAGGAGTCGGAGTCGGCAATTTTGGAAAGTCGGAATCGGATATTTTACCTCCGACTCCGCAGCCCTGGCGGGAACAAATTAAAAGTTGTTACGTTTCATGCGTTCATCTTTTCATGCATCGAAATAGCATTCGCTTCAATAGAAACGTGCGTTGTGTGTTACAGTATCGTTCAACACCAGCCGAACAACTGTTTTTTTTTCCCCTGAAATATTTCGGTCGTGTTGTGCTGATAAATTTTGGTCTCTGAAACATTTCGGTCCTTTGTCTCACAGTTGCATTAAAACTCGCCATAATCGTGTTTTTAACCTATATTTTCAAACATTTGACCGAAATGACTTGATTTTTTTCGGTAATTTCCAAAAGGTCTCGGTCAATGACCAAACAAATACAGTCGAACGATGCTGTGCAGTGAGTGCATTCGCAAAAGAATTCCATTAAAACACCACAGCTTCAGCGCGCATTTGAAAATGGCAGAAACATTTCAAAGAACGGGACTGTGTAAGAGTACGCGAAATGAAAGCCTGTGACATTGTTGGCAACATCATCGCATGCTTGAGTTCCTGCATTTCCTTTGTGGAAGATAAAGGTAGAAGTTTAAGATAAACTACTTAATTATTTTTGCCCCCCCCAGCGATATTCCGCAGCCCATGCGGCACGTGACAGCAAATAGGTCCCCCACCCTGCTCCATAGCAACCCAATATAACCCAACGACGCCATCTAAAACTCGTAATACAGCTGTGTACATAAAATGTCTAATCGCGACCCCTCCAAAAGTGGTTCACGACCCTCTGGGGTCGCGACGCCAGGTTGAACACCCCCAGCCTAGAGGTCGCTATATGCGTCGTGTGTGTTTGACCTTTGTCTGAGCTGTTTCTTGGGTGAGACCAGTGACTTCATGTTTCTTGGCGACATTCTTCTCGTGTGACTGCCAGCGCCGCTTGGTGGCGTAATTAACAATACACTCGTGACGTGTTGTTCGTTCCCTGAGAAACGTGATCATTAGGACGGGTACGTCACATCTCACATACCGTTGATGCGATTTGAGTAAGACTTTGAGTTGGAGTTGACTACAGTCAGAACAGTTGGTTAATGCTGTAATAAGTTTGAGCAATATGCATCTCAAAATTTATCTCAGGCCGCCTGTACAAAACGGAACAAATGTAAGTATCTCCGCAACAAAGATTGCGGTCAGAGAGATGCTCTAATACAGAGCTCTAACACAGAAGTTCCCAACCTTTTCCTTACCATGTACCCCTTCAGCATTCCGACAAATGAGCATGTACCCCGTCAGCATTTCAACAGAAGGATGTACCCCTTCAGAATTTTGACAGATGAACATGTACCCCTAAAACTCCTTATGACAAAATATTTTCACATGATTTTTCACAGATACATTTAACAATATACATGTAATGAATTTTGAAAACAATATTAAGTGATATATGCACAAAGATTTGAAAATAAACAACATGTAAATATATTTTTACCTTCTATTGCTAAACTTAAATGTACCCCTTCGGATAGGCAAATGTACCCCCAGGTTGGGAAGCCCTGCTCTAATAATATGATCACACGAAATAAGCTACTTCTATTGTTTTGTTTACGACAGGGAGAGTGTGCGTTCGACGCTTGGCCAGTTGGGTTGGAGCCTTGTTTAGTTTGACGCTGGTTAATGTTGTGTGTAGGTTGTCAATGAAAGTCTGTTCGTATTTAGTTTCCAGCTAATTGCTGATAGATTGTTGGAATGCGGAAGAGAATGATTGATTGCTTTTTTCCTGACTTTTTTGTGAAGTCTACTCCTCGCTAGCCACTGCGTTAACGTTTTCCTTTTGTTCTTACCTTGCAAAGTAAAAACTTCATCCAAGTTCGTCGCATCCATGAAGTGCATTACTTGGTGGATGAGCTGCGGGGGAGACTTGCGAAGTTCAACATCAGGTCGGACGACACGCATTACTGGTCGCCACGCGATCCGAAAGAGGATGAGTTGATTTTAAAGGTAAAGTGCAGGGATTTCCTCCTCTGTATAGACCAGGTGGTTGGAAGAATTGCATTGTGCCGAAGTTTTTCAACTGCAGTGATGTCGTCCATTTCATGCAATTATATTTTCGAAATACTGCTTTAGTTTTTCTGTCGCTTAGCAACCCCGGGCGAGGTGGCGAGCATTATTTCCAGGGTCTCAACGAGCATTATTTCCAGGGTCTCAACGAAATTCTTTTCAAGCTGATCAAACTCGTTTTGTTTGCTGGGAACCATACATGGGGTTCTTCTCCGGCTGGTAAAGTGTTGATTCGAGGCTTCTGGAAGAATTTAAAAATCATAATGTTCTGTTTCATCGGAAAAAGTCTTGTGACATAGTTTGTTGATGAATCCCTGCCAAGTCAAATACTTAAAATCTCTAGTTTGATTTACAAAATTCTAAACGTTGCACCAATTAATGCCTTTAGAATGATCTGTTGCTGTTTCGTTTATAATGATCTCCAGCACTGTATTGTATCCCATGTGACAACTTGCGATTTTATGCTTCAACCTCAATAAAAATGCATATAGTAATGTATTGTGTTTCAGTCATTTTAAATGTCACAAATCATATAAACAATTGAGTTTTCTGGAAATTAAGGATAAATATCAATTAAAGTTGTCTAAATTAATGCATAAATTTCATTATCACAATCTTTATGACAGCTTCTTTCAAAAGATACTGAAACCGACTCGTTTCATTAGACCAGCTGCAAGTCAACATTACTTTCCGTAGAGTTGCATCTTCTTTGAGCAAAATAAATTTCGCCTATTTAAGGAACAGTGGCATGTACCAGCATACTGCAACAGTTTTGACTTTCTCGCATGGTAATCTCTGAAAGTTAAGTGGCACACAAGTCAAAATATGTTTGCTGATGTGCAACTGAGTGCGTGGATTCGGACGGGATAATCGGAGTATATAATTTTAATTCTTCGCATATGGAGTTAATGAAAAGGATTTTTATTTGAATTTCCATATCCGTACACCACTCGTGCACACGCATCGATCCGTTGGACGGCAGTCAAGGAAGGAAGTCAACAAATGCCAGCAGACCTGTTATGCCCAACCCCGCGCTCAGTGACGAGTGATTGCACAGCTTCCCATTGTGCCCAGAAATATGTCTGCAGAGTTTGGCGGGAACGCCACTCATGCGTTTCATTGACCTAATATGGATCTGAAAGACTCCCTCTCGACCTACATGTACCATTTGTACCAAACGCTTTGCGGTTTATGTCCAAATACGACTCCGTTCTCAGACCCTTGCCCTCCGTCCTGGCTTGGGAGAGACGTTTCGGAAATAGCGTTTTATGGCGTTGAGTTTGTCTTTGCTGTCGTGCGTGTGAAGTTACTTAGCATTTTGAAAGTTGCCTTGTTCAGTAATAATGCTTATTTCGCTTGTTCAGTCTAGTGCGACGGCATCTGGTCACCGAATGTAGAGGTCTTGGGTTCGAACCTCACGCTAGAGACCACCGGAGGCGTTCAGCATGCATGTGTTCATGTCACGCACGCACGCGCGAGTTCTTGTTTACGGACGTGCGTGTCAATGCGAAGCACTTCAAACTATTCGGTGTGGACGCTGGCGACGTGCACTGCACTGACGCTTTGCGTGACTGACGTGTCGCCGCACCGAAGCGTAAAATCACGTGACTGGTTCGCAGGTTGTCATGGCAGGAGCATTCTACCCGAATTACTTCGAGCAATCGCTCACCGACGAACAGGCCAGCGTCAAAGAGATGTCAATGCTTGATCCGTCACGAACTGTCATGCTATCGGGACTACCCACTGGTAAAACGGATTGGACAGTTGCTACTACCCGCTTGCTGGCTTAACTTGTTAACCGGTGCGCAAACATGCCCTTTAATTTGATCGCCTGTCGGACAGCTTCTGAGTTGAATACCCAGTCGAAAAACTTGGCACTGTGTACCCTTCACCTTTGTTATTTAAAGGGTGTTTTTATGTACACGGAACCTGTTTTTTTCGCTGAGAAGTTTCGGTCTTTTGTTCCACATTTGTATCAAAACTCACCATAACAGTGTTCATTAGCCTGTATTTTCAAACATTCTGACCGAAATGACTTAACTTTTTTTTCGGTACTTTCAAAAACATTTCTGTCGAAGACCGAAAAAAAACAGCTTGATACTCGTAAGTGTGTGAGTTTTCGTACATTTTTGGATAATTAGCGCTTTGTATTAAAACACATCACCTGTGTTTTTGAAAGAGTCAACAACCATCCTGTTATAAAGTCTCATGCAGGAGTTGACAGTACTGCGCCAGAATTTGTGGCAGTTGCAGAATGCATAAGAAAGCGTTGCTACAATTGATTCTTTGCACGCGTTCCTGTGCTCCGTTTGCTGCAAATGATTCTCCCCCCCATGCCACTCATCTCCCGCAGGTACGGGACATTTGTTTAAGGATTCGCTGCTCAAAGCTACAAGGTCCTGTGGTCGACAACGCGCCGTTTACTACGATGGCGCGAAAGCTTTCGTTGAGTTCGAGCAGGGTCCGCAGCAGAATACCGGCTCGGTCTGCACTGCTGTTTATCTTGCCTGCAAACTAAGGTGACGAACAACTTCTATGCTGCTGCAATGATGCTCTAGACCAGGGGTCGGCAACCTTTACTTAGTCGTGGGCCAAAAAGAGGCCCTGCAAGGTATAGCGGGCCGTACTGATTTTCCACCAACAATTCCGCACCCTTTGCTGTTTATGAAGTTGTTAAAACTTGGGGCTTATGGAATTATAATCAGATTAACTCCTGATTTTCACAGTTCTTAGCGAAACCCCAAAATATAACATCAGCGCATTTATAGCACAGTGCGGTTGATCATTGGTGGGCCATAGAGTTGCAACATTTTGCAAAGTTGCTGCCGACCGGATGATTTGCTTGGCCGGATCAGGCACGCGGCCAGTGTTTCCTCTAAGAAAATTATACACTGAGCAAATGTTTGTTTTGTTGCACACTAAACGCATGCAACTGCGCAATCCATGCAGACACACAAACAGCGAAGCGTTCCAAGCATTATAAGCGCTATGTGATGTATATACACCGTATAAATTTATAATGTTGGAAGTGCGCGAGAATGAGATTGCGCAAATTGTCTGGTGGTGTTGCTCAGCTGCACACCTCAGTGGGAACGCGGGCCTTAGGTTGCCGGCCCCTGCTCCGGCCTTTTGTGAATGTGGATTAACTTAAGCCGAATGATCACACGCCCGGGTCTAGAAACGTTTACTGCTTACCTTACCTTACCTTGCCATGATGATGTAAGTAATTGATGATGCGTCTCGTCCCACGGCAGGTCCTGTATGAGCTGCTGGTGTTGCTGTCTGTTGAAGGTTTTCATTGGTCACGTTGAGTCCACGAGTGCAAGCTGCCGATTTTTAATCAAAAATTTCCTAAAAAATCTTTTTCTGAACTTATCCATCGCCTTCGCTTCATGCTACTTCAAAGTGAACAAAAGTCAACGCTGTAGGTACAGGGGGAGGGGGAACTTTTGTTGGCGAAATACTTAACAACTAACTCTACCGCAAAGATATTACCTTCCGTGAATTCTGAAACAAAAGGTCCAATGCAAGCGACTATTTATACTTGAATAGCAAACTGCCAGAAGCAAAATGCATACGTAAGTGTGTTAATTTTATGTTGGAATGCTTTTTCTGTTCTGAATATATGGCTGCTGGCGCAGCAGTGCGAAGTGAGCTTCCCACCTAAACCTAGATGAATGGACTGTAAACATTGCAATGCTCAGTTGCTTCCTGATTGTGAATGCTTAACAAGTAACAAACGCTCTGACAGCGATCTGCAATTTGCTTTACCAAAAGCACGTTCGAACTCAGGTGCTAAAA
>JGI24158J21664_10011117_pt1 | contig 11978 bp, 4 predicted proteins | sample Ectturendosymbi3_FD_21664 | JGI IMG/M metagenome (IMG submission 21664) | reverse complement strand
GTCGCCAGCGGGGGGCCAGTGGTGCCCGGCCCCCCATTTGAAATCGGTGCCCCCCATTTCACGTTTGGCCCCCCGGTTGCTGCATACATCCAATACTATATTTTAAAAATGTGGCTCCCCTTCTGTTTTCTTGCCCCTCCATCTGGTTTTTGGCCCCCCCTGCTGCTCAATCTTGGCGACGGGCCTGCAACCAGAGATGAAATTTCGCAGCCCTCCCGGCCAATTTCACCACGAGCCGCCACTGTTCAGAGTGTGGGGATTGTGGTTGGCCTTTTCAAGTACTAGTGCATCGTGTACGTTGGACGTATAACATTCCAAATACATAGTAACGTCCATAAGGAAAAACTTGAATGAATTCGCTAAAATTTTTCGTAGATATATACTGTATATATATATTTCAGTCAATGGCGTAGTCAGGGGGGATATAGCGCAATGAAATGTTGTCTTCCCACCTTTACTGAAGGAGATATAGGGTGGCTTTACTGTTTTATTGCGGCATTCAATCATGGCAATTTGGTTATAATTTTTGTAAATTTTTTAAACAAAAAATACTCAGGTGTCTTCATCAGCATAATACATATATTAGTTTGAATATAGCGTTTCCCATTTCTGTTTGGCTCCACCCCATTTTTTTCTCCTTTGCCAAGCATTGTTGTGTGTCACAGCTGTGTTCTTAACAGTGAATGGTGGTGTAATTCATTAGAAGTACACCACTTCCGTTGGGCAGGACAGATGTCTACAGCAGGGGTCCGCAAATAGTGGGTCGCGACCCAAATTTGGGTCGCGAGACCTTCTACTCTGGGTCGCGAAATAATTTAAATTTACATTTTAAATTTGCCATTCTCATTAGACAGAATAAATGCAATCATTTACTCTTTTGTGTTAAACTTCATACAATTTTATGCAAGAAAATTGCTACTGTCAATTAATAATACTGTAGTCTTAAAATTGATATTTATTTGTAAAGTATTTTCGACAAAATTATATGCTCATGAAATGTTTGGGTCGCAAGAATTTGAAACTACTTTCTTTTGGGTCGTACCAAAAAGTATTTGCGGGCCCCTTGTCTACAGTAGCATGCATTCATTAGTTGTTTTTTTAAGACGCAACAGTGACATCTGTTAACGTTCACGAAATTCCCTTTACCTTGGTCCCGTCTGCTGCCTTCGAAGTCTGTTAACTAAATATGATAATATGACGCAATCCAACCATGTGATGTCCAGTTTGGATAGAAGCAAAAAGACGAAAGTTTGGTTTAGTTTTTGAAGTCCTGCATACACCATTAGCACATATATCCCGTGTCGGTCCAAGAGAGAAACTTTGGGAAGTTGCCTCTAAAAACATTTCGTACCTTCCAAATTGTCGCTATTTTCTCATCTTCTTACCCTCAACCAATTTGCATAATGTAAACTTTATAGCACATTTTGTCCACCTTTTCCAACTGCACGACAAAACCAAGATTTCCTGCTGCTTCCAGCCCAATTCCAATTAAATGATCTTGCTGCGCCCTTGGTTATCAATATTTGTAGAGGTCGTTCCTAAAAACCTGAACTGCCTGATCGTTAACTCATACAACGCTTTCGTCTGATCATCACGCTGCCTGTCGTTGAGGAAACTACAAAATCGATAGCATCGTTTCGGTGGAAAAGTGCCGATTATATTGTGTGAGGGTAGGGAAACAAACGTAAACATCAACAAACACTTGTAAAATTCAACCGGGCGACCTTTTATTGCAGTGACGCTGATTGGTATGTTGGAATATGAACGCAGTTCTTGTTTTTTTTTCGCAGAATAGTCATGCGCTGAAATTTGTGGGCAACGATTCCAGCTGATTGCAGAGTATGGATGCGTTTAGTTTAGATCCAGAGACATACGGCAAATTTATATCACTTTGTACGTCCTGACGCACGAGCTTTTTTATTGACGAGTGTTTTATACCGACTTTTACGTTGCTTTGTGTTATAGCCGCCACTTCAGTGCAAGGTTTTTTTTGGGTTCTCGGATCAAAGGCATTGAAACGATATTGTGTTTTTTCGTCCCGTTGCAAAATAAAGGGCAAGGCTGTTGGAAACTTGCAGTCATAGTTGGAGGATTTCCAAAATCGATGTTGACATCTTATATTTGGCGATCCCTGCGAAATCGGTCGTTCAGCTATCGGTGGAGTGGAAACAACTGGCAGCTGCACAGGAGGTCTATCTTGCTTTATGGGGGCCCATTCCACAAAACCAGACCTTTTGCGCTTACGTTTTTTGTCGATGGATGGCAGAAGAATCAGTTTTTCAGCACGTGCTTCGTTGTCACATCTAACGCAACTCAGCGCTCGATACGAAGGCTTCCCATTGTTCTGCTTGCGGACAAATGAAGAGGCAGTTTTGTTTCTCGGCGTTTTTTTCAAATCATCGGCGTTTTCGGTCATTGTTTTGACCGAAACCTGGGGAGCCACCAACTGCTTCAATTCCGATCCTCGTATCAGGCATGGCGAACTTTCAGATTCTTCTGGTCGATTTTTTCGTAGCATTGCTTTTAAGAGTTCTCGTTTGTTACCGCTTTGTGATGCAACAGAACTGCGCATCACAGAGCGCATGTCAATGAAGTTGGCAGAGCTTAAATTTGTGTTGTTTGCCAGGGGACGTAAAGTCGAACCCTCTTCTTGTAAAAGTGAACCAAGCGTTAAGCCTTCTGAATCATCGTTATGTTTTTTCCGTTTATACAAGTCTGGTTCACTGCACGCTTGAGATTTTCTCGTTTCGACTCGCCTAGTTGGATACGGTTGAGTTGGTCTTCGAATGATAGTTGGCATTATTTTTCTTTTCGAAATAGTACTAACAAGGCCATCCTTAGTGGCAAACTTTCGCCTTCCTGTGGAATGCACTTTGTGCACCGTTTGCGACCTAATGACGTCGCTATGTCGCTTGCATTGCGTAGTTTCTTTTGTTGCTACTGGCAAACGGCTGCTGGCTTGATCCGAAGGCGCAGAGAGGCTTTCTGTCCTAGTCCAGCCAGCCAGAATGGCAGGAGATCTAAGGGTTTCTTGAGTGATCTCATCGTATTCGATACTGTCGCTAATTCTGCGAAGTATCGACACCAGACCACGTTCTTTTCCTGCATTCTGGAAAAAGTCCGAGTCCATGAATCAACTCGAAAACGCTACACCAAAACGCGACGTTGGTGTTCATGCCAGCTGCTAACCATTCAGCACTCAGTTTAAGGGCTTCCCTGAAACAGACGTGCAGAAACGCTATTAATGAAAAGAATAAAACGTTTTAAGAAACAAACTAAGTGTTCATCACAAACAACTACCGTAACGTTCTAGTAGCCGCAGCAGTAAACTGCAAGCACGTCAAGTTGTTGCGACTGGCCACGGTGCTGGGGAGACTCAACTGTCACAAAGCCAAGCAAGCACAATACTCCAATGTAAAACTAATTATTTCAACGTCCCGCACAAGTTATTCTACATAAGAAAGCCACAAAAAAATAAAAGAAATATTTTACAAGTAAGGTGGTAATTTGGCGTCAAAGTTTTGACCCGTAAACAGGTTCATGCATAAGCCTAGCCAGAGGATCCAGGGGACTATGCCCGCCACAATTGTTAGCATATCTAGTCATGTTGTGCTTTGAGAAGCGGCGTCCCAAACAAAAATTATGTTGCTCGCCTAAATTCAAACATTTTGCCTTCCAAAATTTTGGGCTGGCTACTGGGTTCATGTCGACGTTTTACTCATGTTAGTCAGAGTTTATGGGTGCATTATGGCGAGTACTCCAGGCTGGAATGAAATGGGTGTCAACAGAAACTAATTGCATGGTAAAACAACATAGACACAAAGCAGGCTGCCTGGTACTCTACACTCATGTACTTCTAATCCAAAAAATAACGAGCAACATTCTTCGCTTATAACATCGTATCCTTATCGTTTTCATCATTGATTTTTAATATGTCAAAAGTTAATGCGCAGCATTGAGAAAACTTTGCCGATCGTGTGCAGATTTGTAAAAAACAAATAGTTACAATCAAGGTAACTGCCAATCGCAGCGTAACGAAGTAACACTGCACAGTCACTCTGCATTGAACCACAAGCACATGCGATGATTTTAAAGAGTTAGAAAGAAATACACGCCATTTTATCTGTATGAGATCCAAGGGGCAAAAACATCCAAGGGAAAGTATACCAGCGTCAGGTCACTTTATTTTACAATGTAATTAAAAACGGATTTGAAAAAGCAGTCTTATCTCGGTAAACAAACGCATCCCCCCAAATTTTGTTGTGTCCAGAAATATTTATTTTAAACATACAGTATAATAAAAACAAAAATCTTGCCCACCTAAAATGTATTTTTACATCCCTCCAAACCTTAAAACCTGACAAGAGGGCTGCTTATCCGGTTTGTGTATGATGAGTGTTCACCGCAAAAATAAGAGCAAAGACAAGCAATGTTTTGTTGATTGCATCGGTCGAGATCCCAGACGTTTGCCGCACTTGTTTTTGAGTGGCGATGACGAGTCTTGCTAGGTAAAATAAGATCATAATTTGTGGTTTCGCTGAAGACCACGGCCATGCTTCTTTCTTTAAAAGACCATGGCAAATGCATCCTTGAAAATAATTACCCTGCTTTTGAAACCTGCAGACAGCCTAGTGTGTAAATTATCGTAATATAGCTGGATATTGCTGCCAACGAAGCGCATGTTTTGTTATTGTTGCCATAACATAGGGCATTTTCTTTGCGGTGTGAAAGGGCAAAGAGTTTTGTTGCATTGCATCGTCAGCAGCAGTGGCGTAGCCAGCCAAAAAATTTTGGGGGAAAAATCTTTTGACTTTAAGCGAGCAACAGTATTTTGTTTGGCACGCCGCCTCTCAAAGCACAAAATGACAAGATATGTTAGCCCTCTTGGAGTCCCCTGGCTACGCCTATGGTCAGCAGTGACGTAACTATAGGTTTAAGCGAGGGGAAAGCTTAGGTAAAGGGGCCCACTAGCCAAAATTCATAAAAAAACTCAGAAATGATAGTGAATTCGGGTGTGATGGCTATATTAAACTCAAAATCACAGGAAAATACTCTGAGAAACGCAAAAAACAACTATCTTTTGGAGTTTTTTGAAGGAAAATGTTAGGTACCCGGTATGGACCTGTAGGGACCCGATTTATCTATGTCTAGGGACCCGATTTTCTCTGATTCTAGGGACTCGATAATTTTCTCTGATTCTAGGGACCGATTTGAAATTCTAGGGACCCGATTCGGGTCCACTAAAACACCTTAAAAAACCTGATCTAGTGAAAACCAAAAGAATACTATAACCGAAATATATATAAGCTAAGTAGTGTCCCAGTTTTTATATTTGGCTTGCCAGGGGGGGTTCGCCCCTCCGTCAATTACGCTTACTAACTGTCAACAACCTAAAAATAGATAAGCAAAATGTCGGCTTGCTCCCCCGGGAAAAATTTCTGCGGACGTCCATGAATGCGGCTGTAATGTAAATGTTCAAAGAATAAGGAAGAATATAAACAATCTGACTGCATCAAAGCGCGCAACCATACGTTTTTAGACTTTCTGCATCGTTCAAGAAAGAGGTACATATTTTTTCACAATAAGCCTTAACAGTAGGAACGTTGTATTGAACCTGATGACTGCTGACACTCGCTCGCCACAGCAGGTTGTATAGAGCCCTGCACCCAAAATTATGGACCACTGACCAGGCTCCTTGAAAAGTATTGGCCAATAGCCTATTTGATGCAACATTTTTTGCAGCATTTGATGGAAGAAATTTTCTTTTAAGCGACATTGGGCAAGATTCACAGGTACTCACAGACATGCATGTTCCCACTCTAGCCCGCATGCTTGATGTGTTGCAGTTGCTTGTTTTAGACTTATGCGAACTTTTGCAAATACTTTGTTTGTTTTATTCACTCTGCATAGCTTTGCAAACGCACACTACGTCGCAGAATGAATACAGATTACTCCGACTATATGTATAACGGTAAAACGCTATAACCGCGTTTTCGTATAAGATTCCAGAATCTCAAACCAAAACCATTCATACGTGAAAAACATAGTACGGTTAATCGCATAAACCGGATATTAAAATAGAAATGTTATTTTTATTTGTAAATACTCCGCGCCATTGACTGTGAGTGAAAGACACGGTTCCAAGATTAAGTAGTTGAATGTCTCCATTGGGATGGTCAGAAAGCAAAGTTACTATCTTTCTTTGGGCGGAGAAGTCGGCATCGTATGGTGGCCTGTAGCTGCCAAGCCGCATAAACCTAGTCTCACATTCAACAAGAGTGTGGCTCAAGTGCAGTTGAATCGTCATAAATATACATCGTCGCTTCACAGAAGTACACGGCGGGAGTACTATAGAAAATTAGTATCATGCAGGTGTACGGCCACACTGCAGAAAGCTCGTCAAATTACAGAAAGCCATAGCGGTGTCCCACGCTGCCTGGAGCTATGCAAAGTGTATGCATTCATATTCATCTGGAATTAGACGAGTCACTCTGCGATGCAGCCGGCTACCTTGAAATTCCATGTGCACCATGCTATTCTCAAATGCGAGAACGACACAAATGTTACTGCTAAAGGGACTTGGTATGCTGACTAAACAGACCCCTAGTTGCGCCCCTGTGTTTGATGCAGGCTCGAATTCGGCCTGCAAAATTTCAAGACACTTAACCCCGACTTCCATCTCTGCCGGAACTAAACCAGATAACATGTAGCGGCGTAAAATTCGCACTGGCGGAACGTTTGAAATGTACACATTTCCGTTCAGAAACTTTCCATGTTGTAGAGCATGTAAGGGCTCGCGCCCCCGTGGAAATCTCTTGACGCCCCCCTGTGGGAGCGCGTCTCCCAGTTAAGAACCACTGACTTATAGTGTTGTGTAGCCAGTAGTGTAGGAGGCGGGGGTGTAAGCGTACCCCCAAAAGTTTTGATTTGTCAAAAATCCGGGCAAAATCCTTGAAAATCTGGACAAAATCCCTGAAAATCTTGGCAAAATTCCTGACAATCCGGGCAAAAATGGCGCCCAACATTGTTTGATTTGAAAAAATGGCACCCAGTATTTCCAGAAAAACACATGAAGACCTTTTTGGAGGTCATACCAAAAAAGGTCTTCATGATCTTCGTGGGAGAAAATTTGCAGTTCGTAGAAAAACGTTTCGGGCAAGTTTGCGGAAATTCAGGCAAAAATCCTTCGCTCCACCAAATTTTGCTTGCTCCTACACTCATGTGTGTAACGACACGCGTGGAAGATGAACAGAATATTTTAATACATTAAATAGTCTGTACATAGATAGACGAATGTTTTTTATAAGACTCAACATGTCATTTACCAAAATATCCTACAAAAAATAGAGCAAACTATAAAACGCTAGAATTTTAATAGCACGTGGTTTTTCAAGGTTATCTCGCAAAATCGACCCTTTGTGTGTTACGTTTCGCCTATAAACGAAAAACATTTGTCATGAAACACAATAAAAATATTTTGGGACATTTAAATTTAGAGGTTATTCTATTCGAATAAGATTTTAGGACTGAGGATGCGTAGGGTTACGTGAAATTGTCTGCCTTCAAAGAAATTTGCTCGATTGATTCGCTTGTGTCAACTTTGTGAAGACTACTATAGTTACTTGACGTTGTCATTCGTTACAATACGTTCCATTGCAAAATCTACGCTATATAACTTAATATTGAAGGTCCTTCGAACAACATGCGTGTTTACAAACTAGCAACGGCTAATTTGTAATGGTAACAAAAGCTGATTAAAATCAGCAAACAAGTTTTCCTGGTTTAAACTTCACAAAATGAAATGATGAATCTTAAACTGCTACTGACAACCGCAGACTAAAGTGAGATAAAACCTAACAAAGCTAGTCTATTGTACTCTTTGTCACTCACAGTTTTCATGGTGACTTTTTAATAATGAAAATTTATAACAGCGACATTTAACAAAAAGAACGTTACATAAACTGATCATTAGCATTTGATGCAAGCTTGGTTGGCTTTTCGGTCATGAGCAGGGACGCCGGAGAGCGGAGGTTTGCAGAGGGCATTGCCTTCTCTGCCCTTTTGAAAGCACAGTAACGGGGATGGAGGTGAATTTTCGTAAAAACTTTCAAAACTAATTCCATGTTCTATCAAGACCGACTTGAAACAAATTTATTGTAGCTTTTCGTACATCCATTGAATTGGGGAATGGATTTCTATACCTCCCATTGTTACTATGAGGGTCAAATTGCTGCGGAACATGTAAATATGATACCCCTATCCTGTGTACGTTTTTGCATTTAACTCAAGTAAACTGTCTTGAATTCTTGGTTGTTCGTAACTTACGTATTGAAAAGCAAACATCGCTTGGACGAATGTGCAAGGCTAGGAGGCCCTACCGAATAAAGTGGGCCAACAAAGACCTCTGTAGACAGCGTGTGGTCCTTGTTCCGAGAGTTCCGAGAATGCACAGCGGACGAGAAGAGTGGTGACTGTTCAAAGCAGCTGCAGCTTCGTCAGATGCTCGGGTATGTGGACAGAAGCGACTCGGTGTGACGACAGGTGGCTTAAAAGTTACCTCTTGGTGGAACCAGATAGCGAAAGAAACTATCCAAGCTAAGAAAGTCGCTTGCAAGGTTTGGCTCCAGAACAAAGTTGAATCTTCTTTGCATTCGCGATGTGCTGAGCCACGAAAGTACGCAGCTCATGTGGTAAAAAAGTCAAAAATGTAGTCTTGGGAGATTTTCGGGTATGAACTATATTCCAATTAGGTTATTGGTAAGCCAAGAAAGTATTCTACCAAACCATCCGGCGTCTTCGAGACAAAAGATCTAATGCTGCTAGATCCATCACAGATCAAAATGGTGTTTACTCAACAGTAAGCGGGACATCCTTGGCAGGTGGAGGGAGCATTTAAGAAGTCTCTTGAACCCAGCCACTTTTATATCTCATCAGACACATAAGACGTGTAGTCGAGAGAGGAAAATATCATTACTGCGGCTGAAGTCTTCCCAGCTGTCAAAACATTGAAGGCTTACAAAGCTGCAGGTTGTGTTAAAATCCGACCTAAAATGCTTAAAGCCTTGAATCAAGAAGAAGACCTTTGGCTAACTCGAGGGTGTCAAGTAGCATGGCGCACCGGACAAGGCTGTGGAACCGCATCACAAGCAATTTCGGATGATTCGAGCTGGAGCCGGAGTCAAAAACGTTTAGATGGTGGAGCCAAACCGGAGCCTGAGATTTTTATTCCAGTTCCACAGCCCTAGTTTATTGGGCAAGCGAGTTAATTTATTGCAGGACGAGGGTGGCTGCCGTAAATATAAGGATACATAATTTTCCTTGATTGTGTGTAGATCAAGGCTTCTCTTTTTTTGCAGATTGTCAAGCCCACTATCCACCAAATATATCATATCGCGACACTTCATCCACGCTGGTGTAACAATACAATTGTGTCAATAATAGAAAGTTTTTAAGTTTTCACTGAACCAAATTATTTTGGAGCTGGAGCCTTTTACGTAATTTGAGACAGGATATTTTGGGTCCGGTCTTAACTATAGGTCGGACCAGGCCCGTAACCAGGGAGGATCGGGGGGGCGAAGCCCCCCCTAGAAAACTTTTCGACCCCCTGAAAAAATGTGCTGGACATAGTTTGAAACTATTGGTCATAGTTCAAAAAATTTAGGCTCCTCTCAGAAAACTTTTCGCCCCGCCTGGGGTCCCAAGTTGGTTACGGGCCTGCGTCGGACCGTATCCGATCGTGGCGTAGCCAGCCCAAAAATTTGGGGGGGCCAAAGTGTTCGATTTTAAGCTAATAACACTATTTTGCTTAGAAAAACGCCTCTCGAAGCACAAAATGACTATATTTTCTAAACCTTTTGGGGGCCATGGCCCCTTTTGCCCCCCCTAGCTACACCTATGATCTCAAACCATATAATTTTGAAAATACACAGGACTGCTTTCATGGGTTCGTAATGTCCATTAATGCAAATTATGTTACAACAGGTGGCGTACTACAATTATAGAAACAACTCAAGTACGTTATTTTGGCCCAAGAGCTCCCCAACGAAAGTAGAAGTATAGATAAAATCTTATGTAGGCTATTAAAGTGTAGAACTACTTCCTTACGGACCACCACTGGTAATTACAACGATGCATCTTTCTCAACAGCAAACCGCCGTAGATCATCTTTCCGTTTTTTCACTAACCCCAGTCTCTTGAAAGTGCATGCAGCAAGCAAAAATCAATGTGCTAAGATAAGGAGTACGTTTTAAACCAGGTATCGAAGAAAGCATCAGAATGTTCCGTCGTCACGCTCTACATAAAGTAAAGTTATCTATATAATAAAACAACACCGATCACAATCTATTTGTTGTCTGCTGTCCGTAATGAAATCCTGCACCCAACTTCAATGTCTCAAGTGGAGTTGGTTTATCCCAGTGGTTTTCAACCTTTTTCATGCAGCGGCCCATTTTGCTACCCAATTTAACCGAAAGACCCTCTTCCGAATATTTCCAGTCAGGCATATGTAATGCAGTTGTGTTTGCACAATAGAGAATCACAATGACTAAAAAATAACTTACGATATCACTATGTTGAACGAAGACTCATTTATTAAATTCATGCACATGATAGCATCAGTGAGAGAGACCCGTGCCGTATGCAAATTACTCCACAGCACAATTCATTGAAAACTAGAATAACTCCCAAGTTAGCTACCGCGTTCAGATATCTAATTTACAAGTAATAAGCACAGCACATTCTTGCGCCACAAAAGGTATTCGTGCGTTGCCAAACGCAACAGTACTCTGTCATGTAGTGGTCATAATCACACAAAACTTTGTAATGGTGATATGCACACAATTTTCAATGAAAAAGTAGGCTATAATATTTCCCAGGTGATCCTATTATTTTGGCTGCAACAAAAAGTAGTTTCATATAAAATATAGAAGAAATTAATGAACATTTTTATCAGAAGCTCTCGCAACCCAAGAAAAAAGGCAAACGACCTCCATGTTGAAAACCACTGGTTTATCCGGATAACGGTTAACTGAGAGTATTTTTGCTATCGGATATCCGGATATTTTTCTTTCGGTTAACCTGATAAAAAGTATCGTTACTAATTCGTTTTACGCTTTTTTGAACGGCTTACCAATCTTCAAACTCTCTATGAAGCTCTGCTTATACTCCAACCCACTTTCTGTGGAAGCAGAAAGGGCAATCGATGCGTGTGGACTAACTCTGGTCTCGTTTACCCGACTCCGCAATTGATGCATTGTGTTCAGTGGCGTTGCTAGGCTGTGTCGCCCGGGGTCGACCGCGGAAGTGCCTCCCTTTCCACCCCTCCAAATTGCTTACATTAATTTAATTTAAAATGAAAGAAGAACATATTTTTGTCCTTAGTAAAGATGTAGGGAATATTAAAACATCGTGAACATCAGAATCAAGCACTCAGAAACTGAAGGGGTCTTGTTTTTCATTCTTCAAACGTTACCTATTTCGCGGGGCGCTTTTAAGGTGTGGACCCAATTATATAAAACTTGTCAAATAGGCTTAAAAGCGGCGCTGGTTGAGATGTGTCGCGTTGGAGCCTCCGTCATGACCTGCAAACTTGGTCTTGCTGCTGGGCTTCTTCCCACTACATGTGCATAGTTTTATTCTTTACAATTGTCCGTTGGCAACAGACACATACAGTATTTCGAAAACTGTATAACCAGGTCCTGGCACGTAGGACCAGGGCCGGTCTTAAGCCGATGCAGCTGCATTGGGCTCCGCGCCATGGTGTTTGGGTAGATTATTCATTTTGACAGATGCATCTTGCGCTTGAGAATTCAGTAGAAACGACATATAAATTTTATTGTTAACAAAGAACGCTCTCGTCAGAACTAGCAAATTCCTCTCGAACGTTAGTATAGTGGATTTAACTTTTCGCATTACGACTTGCCGTTCCCTACTCGCTATTGCATTCCGTACGTGAGATCTGGTTTGTATCAACTTGTCAT
>JGI24158J21664_10011114_pt1 | contig 11979 bp, 5 predicted proteins | sample Ectturendosymbi3_FD_21664 | JGI IMG/M metagenome (IMG submission 21664) | reverse complement strand
ATATTCCCGAGCGCATCCGAAGAGTGCGATTGTCAGTGTGAAATGTCCAGTATAGTATAGGCGGCCAACATCACAACTGCTCATCACTTTATACCGTGTAAGGAATGTCTTGTCAAAGGCGATCTACTCCAAGTGACTCTCGTATACCCATGCCGTCCGTATTATGTCCGGTCGCTGAGCAAAACACAAGCTTTGGTTCCTCCCCCTCGTAACCCATATTTTCTCGATTCAGGACCAGCGATGACGATAAAGGCTCCGAAGTGACGTCATCGTCGATCGATGCTGTAAGTCTCGCATCACAAAAAGCTGAGCATGCAAAGCTCTGCTTCGGCACGCGCCTGTGTGTGCATATGAAGGTTCCCACGCGGTATTGAAAGAGTATTGAATTTCAAAATCGGGTTTCAAGACCTTGAGAAGGTAGTGAAAATTGGCCAAAATATGCATTCAGTATTGAAAAAGTATGGAAATTCTAAATGGAAAATAAATCGGTGGAATCTGAGCAGAAGTTCACTGAAGGCAAAGCACTTCATTATTTATGGAGTGTTTTGAAATGTGCAAAATTGTGTTTCATGATTAAGAATTTCTAAAAATGAAGAGAAGTAATAGTATTGAACTTATTAAATTAAGTGTTGAAAAGGTATTGAAAAAGTATGGAAAGTGATTTTTAGAAATGTACGGGAACCCTGGCATGTGTACGTGCTGTTTGTGTATTGTGTGCGAGTACAACGTTATCGTGGCAACTCGTTCTAGCAACTCGCTGCGTGTGGATTGGCCACGGTCCGTACTTTTCCACCCAACACCTGTTAAACAACGAATCGTTATGAAACAAGAACATTGAATATCGAAATGGTAACGTTCGTTTAAACTTGGAAAATATTTTTGGTCCTTCGCTGGACTTAACTCATTATGACGTGGATTCTTCGCTTTATCCAAGTCATTGTGACGTGGATTCTTCGCTTTACCCAAGTCGCTGTAACGTGGATTCTGTTGTTCAGGAAAAGATGAAGCATCAGGAACAATCCATCGCCACTCTCACCCTCGAATCACTTCTCGATCCAGGTGATTCCCCTCTGTGTTACTCACTGCACAGTTTCAGTGTCGTCTTGCTTCGCTGTAGTTGTGGTGTAAGTTTAATCAAAAGTTTCATTTCCCACCGCGTATAACCCTCGACTTCTGTGTGAGACGGAGTCGGTCAAGTGGTGTGTGCATGAGCTCATTACAGCCGGACGTGATCTACAAACGCTCTTTATCATTTCACAGTTGCGTCACAAACGTTCGATTTATGATGTGTGGGTTGTGTATCACGTGCATTGCCGAAAACCGGAAACGAACCGAAATAAAGAGATTCGTTGAAGATCTGCTTAACACGTATTTTGGGTCGAATTGAAACACTTTCCCGCCATTTTGCCGATGATGAAGCTCCTGGCGTTGTGTGATGCGCGCAGCTAAACCTTCAGGGTACTTTTGCTTTGAGGTGTAACTAAAAGACAAACAGATCGGCAACATACCAACAACCTATTTTCAAATTAAAACTGTTTGCGCAAATTTAAGAAGTTCACGACGAAGTTCACACACAAGCGCTGAGTACCAGCGTGACCTGTCGGCTTGCATTTTCGGCGGGTTGGTTGGTGACGTCATAGAGTAAAAAGCCTGTCATTCGTTGGCATGGTGATAAATACCGGCGCGCTGTGATGCTGAACGTTTTCAAACGAATTTTCGGTGAAAGGGTCGTTTCTTTTTCAACAGCGGAACTCATTTCACAAGACAGTTCAGAGTTGACCAAAGAACTGGAAGAGCTGCTCAGTTTGGACAACAGACCAGGTGGGAGGGGACTGTTTACGGTTGACGGATAGTGTTTGGTCAGCTGAAAATTAGGGAGTGGTGGTTGAGCGTCTTGCGAACCACTCGGTTTAAGGAAAGTTGTTTGCAAATGTAGACGTGATGATGTCGTCAGTGACGTGTTCATTCAGTTGATGACGTGCGTGGCTACGAAGGCAGCACGTCTCCTTCCACCGAACGTCATGCGTTGTTACGTTCATTATCTTGTGGAGTCTTGCCAGGGCTGTGGATCCGCAAGTCAAATTCCAGCTTCAACATCCAAAAGTTTTTGGCTTCGGCTCCAATCATCAAATTGCTTTGATTCCGACTCTACAGCCCTGGTTTTTACTGAAAAGCACCGCGCTCCGGTCCTCCTCAAATTGTATGACGTACAACGCTGACGCATCAGTGTCGTTTGTGCACGAGCGAATCGCGATAACTTGTGAATGAGCGTTGTGGACAAGGTGTTCGTACTGGAGTGTGATACTTAATAGGAGGTTGCAATGAGCGTGATTTGCGGTTGCAGACTAACTTTTAACGCCATATTTTTTTAAAGAAGAATGGGACATTGGCTGNGTGAGTAAAATATCTGCGCAGCNATTAGTCTGTCGTTGTGAAGATGTNACTTTTTACTCACAGTTAGACTTTGTGAATTACCGAGGGAATTCAGTTTCAACCAGACGGATTAGCGCTGCCTAACGAAAACATGGCGCTGGTTTGACGTAGACGCACGAATGAAAAGCGGGGGGGATGGTCGCAAATACACGGAAATGCAGTTTGTGTCGTTTCGCAGAAAATCAGCATGTGTGAACTTCACTTCGCAGTCCAGGAGTAGAAAACGGAGAAATAAACTTCTCGCAAATAAACTTGTTCTGTTTTTCAAAAACTGACGAATACAAATTGAATTGCAAAATATATATAAACGCAATATGTCTCGAAAAATGTAAAGCTCACAATTCAGCTGCACGGAGAAATGTAAAGAGAAGTTGAATCGGACGCTTGCAACCGAACTGGCTCAGTTTTACGAAAAAGCTGATATAATTTTGACAAAAAAACAATCACAGAACATTTTTATAGAATATGTTACGCCTCCGCTATAGACTTGAGCTGTTTGTATGCCTGTATGTTAAAAATTAATTTGCAGGTTGATTTTGCACCGATTGAAACTGATTTTTTCTTCATTGAGTTAATCAACATTGTATTGACCAGACATTTTTTGTGCAGATTTCAAACCCCTCATCAATCCCGACCAGAGCTCAGCCGTCCCCTCCGCTTTGGGCGGAAATTCCATAAATACGCCGAGCCCCACCGTACTGCCCCCGTCGTCCCCTGCCAGACACCAACAAGCACCCACTCCCTCCCTCGCGGCAGCTGCAGAAACCATGTCCTCAAGAGATGCGCTTGAGTCCACGGATGCCGCTGGCCAAGAAGCAAAGCCCAGTATTGCTGTTGCCAGTAGCAACACCGTGGACACTCCAACATCGAAAGATGGCGACAGAATTAATGCGTCAAATGAGCCAGTTATTCCAGTTGACGAATTAGTCCTTCCTGCGTTGGTGGAAGATACTACCCCTGAGCAGCCTGTGTGTCCTCTTTTTGCTCAGTCGGACAAAGAGGAACCAGTTGTGGGCCCGGTCGAGGCCGGAAGTTTATCAGAAAAAGAGATCCCGGGCCCTGGAAGGTCTGTTGGTGACAACATCGTTCCTGCAATCGTTTCCCATTCAAGTGTGGAGGACGTCACAATGGCCTCTGCTTCTCATCCTGCGCCCATTGCGCCGGGGCGAGACGACGTCAGAGATGTTACGCCAACAGGAGGTGACGTCAGTAATGTGGCATCGCCAGGAAACGACGTCAGCAGTGCCAAAGAGACACGAAACGACGTTTGCAATGACGACAACAATCCAACAATTTCCGATGATCGTTTGAGTTGTCATGATGATGACGTATCCGTGCTCAGCGATTCGTCATCAATGAAGTCAAAACCAGCCAGGCGTAGCTTGTTCCAGGATGACGTTGTGCAAGAAACGAACCGTGTCCGACACGAGGACGGTACCAAGTCCCTATCCCGCTGTTCCGTCGACCTGTCAGACGTCATGCTACGTCACCGTCCGGGTGACGTCATCGCGCGCGAAAACGACGAGAAAACGTTGACAGGTGGTTATTTCTTTCTCGGTCGATGCCGCACTGACCGTTCAAGCGCGGACGTGACGTCAAAACCAACAATCGCCACTTCATCAACGTCATCACGTGATGTCGAGGAAGACCTTGTAGTGTCACCCGGCAAGGTTGCAGAAAACCAAAGAGACGGCGGTCGGCGAGTTGTCGTTCATCAGGAAAATGTCTGCGGTGCTTCCGCGTCCATTTCTGCGAGTTTGCCGAGTACGACTCGACCGCTGGCGGTTTCTCCCAAAGAGACCGATTTGCGATCCGTGACTACAAGCAATGAATGTCTGCTTGAAGAAGAAACTCACTTGAACCAACTGCCTGAAACTCCGACGAAAAGCGAAACGAAATTCGGTGTTCGCAGCGACGAACTGCAGCAATTGAGGCCGAGAAGCGCTTCTGTTTCGTCACAATCCACTGACGCCTCGTGGGGGAGGACGCCTCGGAAAGTGCGAAATCTTTTCGATGATTTCGACGCGAGTCCTGCGAAGTGCACCAGGAGCAGGACTCCGAGCAAAGTCAAACGGCTTCGCAGTAGTGGCGGTGGTGGCGACGCCAAGCGGACGGCCGCGTCGAAGCTGAGCTTCGGTTCCGGCAGCAAAACGTCGAATATTCGAAAGCAAATGCCCAAAATTCATTTCATCAGCAATCGTCGCAAAAAGCTGAATCGCGCGACGGCGAAGACAAAGAACAACAAAGAGAAGGGAGTTCGTGCGAAGGGCGGGAAACCAAGGAAGACTATGGTCACTGTCGACAAAACAAGGGACAGTGTCAGTAAAACAATGGGCAGTGTCAACAAAACAATGGGTAGTATCGACAAAACAACGCCCAGTGTCAGTAAAACAATGGACAGCCTTGACGAAACAACGCCCAGTGTCAGTAAAACAATGGACAGCCTTGACAAAACAATGCCCAGTATCAGTAAAACAATGGACAGTGTTGACAAAACAATGCCCAGTATCAGTAAAACAATGGACAGTGTTGACAAAACAACGCCCAGTGTCAGTAAAACAATGTACAACGTTGACAAAACAATGCCCAGTATCAGTAAAACAATGGACAGTGTTGACAAAAGAAAGAAACGTGAAACTGAGATAGATTGTGAACTTGGCGAGGAGCAAACCACTGTAGAATCAGTTGCGACGGAGGAAGAGACCGATGACCCGCCGTGCGTTTTAAGTGCTTTGAACTTGCAAAGCAAGAGGCACGCCACGCCGGTGAAACAGCACACAAAGCGCTTGCACCACCGCAGCCCCAGGAAGCTGACGACGCGCTACGGCTTGAGGTTGATCGACCGCGACACCGCCGACATTGTGACGGGACAATCGTCAAGCGAAGGAATGGAGTTCCTCAGCGACGACGCCTCGCCGAAGCGGGAAGACTCGGCGGGAAGATCTGACGCACCTCCTGACGTCATTGGTTCGAATTTACTTCCAAAGAATGAAGCCGAATCCGGGGAATCGGTGGCAGATTTGAAAGATGCGAATGTTAGCCCGGATCTGTTTGATGTTGGCAGCAAGAGCAAGCAGTTAGGATCAAGTGCATCGCCAATGATTACCAGCAGTGACATCACTGTTGATGAAGTTGTTCCTGAGGTGGAAACGCCCCCCTCTCATCAGTCACCGAAAAAGAAGACCACAGCGCCTGAGCCAGGCCCAACATCTCCGAGTGTTGTCCAGGAGGACGTTGTCGACGGTGACAGTGCCCCTGCCACCTGGCCCGCAGTGCCCCCTCCAAGCGACGAAAATCCAACCGTGGACGAGAGGAGCATTTTGTTGGACAGGAAGACGGCTGTCAACCTCTCAGGCAAGGTGTCTGTCCCCGAAAGCGGCGTCCTCGTTGTCAAGGACGACGACCACGTGGATATGAACAAAATACTCAAGCAACTGGTGCAGCAAGTAAAGAAATCCGACGCCAACTGTGCGGCAAGGGGCGACGGCCTTGCTGGCCCGCCCGGGGCCTCTTTGGCAACTTCAGGTGACAACGTGGCACCGGCAGAGCCGGCGTCAGTAAAATCAGAACCTTCTCCGCCAGGTGGCGACGATGAGTTTTCGAAGGATGACGTACATGGCCTCGATGACGACACATGTGCGCGACCAGAAACAACAGATGGCCACGTTGGAAAGTTCGCCGAGTCCGTTTCGGGCCCTTCTTTTCCAATCGTCGAAAGCGCCGGTGCGAATCAGCATTCTGAGTCTGTTTGTGACGTCATCGATCTGATCTCGTCACCGCCGACGTACGTCAGCGCCGCGTCGCGCAACAGCAACGACGACATGCTCGTGTCAAGCCTGTGTGCCCCGGAAGTGACCGGGGACAGTCTCACCCTCCTGCTGAACGAGACCTCCCTCACTCAGGTCATGTCGGCCGCTCGAGAAGCGTCAGAGGCCGAGACCGCGCCGAACCCCCTTGAGCCCATTCCAAACCTCCTTGCACCAGTGCNGAACCCCTTTGACCCCATTCCAAAGCCTCATGAGCCTGCTCCAAACCTCCTTGGACCTGCGCTGAATCCCCTTGAGCCCGCTCCAAACCTCCTTAATCTTGCTCCGAACGCCCTTGGGCACGCTCCAAACCCCCCTGGAACCAATTATCAGGGGTCCGGAACGAACACATCGCAGTTTTCGACCATTTCTGATCCGACCGGAATTTTCTCAGTGCTGGAGAACAAAGAACCCCCCAAACCCTGCCTTCCCTCTCAAGTGACAAACCTCCCAGAAGAGCAGAGCCTGGAAACATGGCTGAACACCCCAGACAAAGGCGCATTTGACAGCGAAAGGCATTCTACTGTCATAACCCCTCAGGTTCCGCCCAGCATGACTTTCGTCACCGAGATGCCCATTGTTTCGTCACACAAGATCCAGGCAGCAGGTTTCCGTGGAAAGGAAAGGGGTTCTTCGAGATACAGGTCCGTCATTTTTGGTAGTTTGGGGAGTGGAGGCTGATTTCCGTTTCAAAGGGAGCGCTGTGGCACATTGCGTTTTCGTTAGATCTTAATGTGTATTAAGTTGCTAAGTAGGGGGGTCTGTCCTCCCATCATTTGAGACTAAGGTGGTGGATAGTTTGAAAATTTTATACGTTGCCAGTTTTTTATTAGCTGTGACCTGCGAGTTCATCAAAGTATAGAGAGCACCTTTGTTTCACTCACAATCTCCTATTGTTATGTCATAAGAAGGCAACTTGAGCCACAACAATGCAACCGTTGTTTATGTGCAATGTGGAAAAAATTATTGAGCTGTTTTCTGTAAACTGTGCGTGTTGCACACGACAGGTTGTACGAGCGGTCGATCTCATCACTTTTAATGCCGCTCAAATAAGCAACGAGTGAGCAATGTTTTTCTTGTTTTGTGCGAGAAGTATGGTAAACAATGTTTTGCTGTTTTATTAAAACGAAAACCTCCAGTGTGTAATGTTTCGCATGTTGACAGCGAAAGAAGAACAAGTCAACTTGTTTTTTGTTTGTTTGTTTCTTTTGTGACGTCATTAAGGTCGAAACTAAAATTTAATTTTGTTTTCCTTTTCTACTCAGACTGTTCAGATTAAACAAGTCTGCACAGTTCTCTTTGAAATATTAAATGCTTTGCATTTTCCAAATCTTACTTTAACCAGTAAACAAGGAAGGCCATTTGCGTTTGTCTTTCATCACGCATTCTAAAAGATGTTAATTTGCGTCGTGTTACGCCACATGAAGTTGAGTTGCGCCACAAACCCAATAAATTCCAAAGATATTTTGCAACTCAGTAGTAGAATTAATGGTAAAAAGTATCGCTAACTCGCTCAAAATGTAACATAAACCTTATGAAAATGCTATGTTTCCACGCATGTGATATACATTTGGCACAAAATTCAATCTCTTTTCTGAAACATGTTTAAAAATAAACAAGCGAGTTATTTACGAAAACTTTCAAACTGACAGGCGACTTCTTCCGAAGCAACTGACACCGCGGTGCCCTCCTGGGTTTGGAAGCAGTCAGCAACATCCGGGATATGGAAGCAACCAGCAACATCCGGGATATGGAAGCAAACAGCAGCAGCTGACGAAGGTCGACACGCCACAAGGTAAGCGCACGGTCCAGTAGCTCTTAAGCTAATACCAGCTTTCAAGATATTTTGTGAAAACCCCGTTCAACCGCACTATTTACAAACTTTATTTATTGCAATTATCAAAAAAAAGATAGCAGAAGTCGCCACTTCGATGCTGACGATTGCAACATGCGTCGCCAAGGAGGTCTGCCGGTTCCTCCCATTTGCAATCGGTGCCCCCACCTGCTGGGAGTGATTGTTGACCTTTTTCGCTCTTTCGCTAATGCTGGTCTCCCCATTTCCTAAACCAGAGGTTCCAAACCTTTCTCTGGCCATGTAGCCCTTTAGTATTTCGACGGACGTGGGATGTACCCCTAAACTTTCCTGTGACAAAGTAACTGAGTAAAATAACAAAAATCCACTGAATTTTTAACAGAACTTTTAGAAATTTGGAACTATAAAGGCAGACTCCGTTTTTATGTCTCAAAGTTAGTTTGTTGTGGCTGTACAATAAATGTACCCCTGCAAATAGGCAAACGTACCACTAAGGGTACAGATACCCCAGGCTAGGAACCTCTGTCCTAAAACCTGGGAACGCGCCTGGTTTGTCTTCAATTACTTCCAACTCAGAAAATGTTGATTGTACATGACCTGTAAGATATTGAAAATTACAATTCAATCGTAATTATTTTACTAAAGCACAATTATTTAAAATCATTCCGCTGTTGGTCCCGTCTTTGTGGTGTTGATGCTATTTCTAGAAAAACGCGTGTCTGACGAACTCGTAGTTTGCTTACAATCTCTTATGATGTCACAGGGGTTGTGAAACGAAGTCTTCAAATGCAAGACATCATCTCGCTTGAGAAAACCGAAAGGTACAGGACAGTTACCCGGTTTCGAAGTTGGTGTTGTGTGATTGAAAAAAAAACATGTTCGCTTTTTTCTCCGTTTTTACCTCTGCGTTCTTCTCTTTCATTCTCCCGAAGTTGCTCTTTTCACTTCGACTGTTAATTCTCGTTTTTTTCTCCCATTCCCGCCGAGTTAATTGTCCTGCAGCATTGGGTTTTGTTTCGTCAGCGGTGAGTCTAACTAGCTTTTGGTCTCAAATTTTTACTTGGTGTGTGTTCAGAAAACCTGCAGCAACAACACAACAGATCGTTTCCACTCATGCGCATCCATCCGCATCGTCGCCATCGACCAATCAGCAACAGCCAAGCGTGGTTGCATCCAATCCGATTTCTGGAGAAGCGACGCAAAGAATAGAAAAACGTCCGGAAATTGACTCTGCGTCATCTTTGGAGCAAGTTGGTCAGCCCCCCTCATCCCAGGAGCTAATCGGTCAGACCCCGTCAACCCCAGTTCAAACCCCGCCTTCGCAGAGAAGTGCGGCAAACAACTCCTCATCGACAAAAACTGCAAGTAGTAGTCCGACCGAGTCCAAGCGTGGAAACTCGCCTGCGACGGAGAGTTCCCAGTGTGACGTCACAGAGCGATGGCCAACAACAATAAGAGAACAAAGCGGCACCCCCGAGTTGAGGAAGTCTGCCAGGCTCAGAAAGAAGACCCAGAAGTACCTGTACAGTGATCAGTACTATGAGGACGCGAGACGTTTCATCGACGATCAATGTCTGTTCAGCGACACTGTGACGTCACAATTCGATCGCGCTGGGTCACAGACGAACGCGGCGGAATCGACTGAGGACGCTCCCGCCGAACGCTCTCGCGAGTCGGGTAAAACGGACTCGTCGAAACGGACCCGGCTAGAAAGCATCGTGTCGAGTTTGCATCACGACGGCGAGCGAGAGAAGGGCGAGAGAAAGGCGCAGAAGAAGGCGAAGAAAAAGAAAAAGGCTGGCAAGGATCGAAACAGCAAATGTCGTCAAGCGTTGAAAAAATGCAGAGACGAAAAATCCGCAACTTCTAAGCGTAAAAAAGCTCTTAAGAAGACAAGAAAGCGCGATGCAGACAAGAAGGTCAAACAAATGAAAGGCAAGGTGTGGTCCGTTCTGCCGCCATCTTCCGTCCTCCATCGTCCTGCGGTTGAGGGCGAGGAGGAAAATATCGTTCTGCGATATCTTTACAAAGAAGAAGAGAAGAATCGTTCGTCGTCAGAAGAGCGAAGCCTCCGTATCGTCGAGTCGTCCGTCGAAGAGAGTTCGNCCAACGAGACGACGGCTCAGCGAAAAAAGCGNAAAAACACCTCGGATGCGGAAAAGACCAAAAAAGCGGCCTCGAAAAAGTCGCGAAAACGCAAAGCCACGGGTTCGTCGCCGGAGAAAATTGAGCGAAAGCGACAGCGGAGACTTTTGAAGACCATGCACGTCATAAACCAGCTGACGTCAGACGACCTCGCAGCGGTGATGAACCAGATCCAGTCGCTGCGAACGCCGGTGGGGGCGGCCAGTTTCGACGATGGCGTCAATCCGGAGGTTGCGTCGAACGGACCTTCGCCCACGAAAACTCAACAAACGGCATGCGACGTTCGCTCGAACCTCGCATCCCGTTTATCGTTCGCTTCTCCATCTAAGCGTGACTCGGGTGAAACAGTGTTCGCAGACGATGCGCTGCGAAATTCAAAAGCGGCGTCGCCAATCGCCAGCGAACTGCCCCTGTCTGATCGCCACAATGCTCCCACGCGCGCGGAGGAACAGACCTTTGTCGCGGATTCGTCACCACCGCTTGAAACGGTGTCAGGTTGTGACGAACACGAGCAACCCCAAGCAGCGACTTCCAATTCGGACTCGACCCAAACTGTTTCAAAGAACATCCTGACCTCGCCGATTGTTACGTCATCGTCTGAGACGCGAAAAAGCACGGACGTGTCGCGCGTGCCCGCATTTCGCGGCCCTGACCGTAAAGTGGCAATGACCGCGACTGTGTTCTTCGATGACAAGGACAATGAACGCTTGCAAAGCCATCCTGGCGAACAATGGGACGCTGTCGGTTTAGAAAACGCCACTGAACGAGCCATCGGCACCATTTCCAAACCCCCTGAGTGGCAAACGACGCCCGAAGGGGTTCACCCCCCTGCGAAGCACAAGTCGGTCGGTGCTTCAAACGAACCACAAGGAAAAGATTTTCAAATAAAAACATTTTCAAATCAAAACAACGCGTCATCTCCTGATCGCCGAACAATAGGTTCCAAAAGCGGCGACGGCACCTTCATGCCTCCCCCCAAAACGCCCGTCCCCATCAGGCCTCGAAGCGAAACGGCGGCCAGCCCGGGCCTGTCGTGCGACAAAGTCGGCCATCGGCCGCCGCCGATGCTGAGCCCGTGCAGTGCCGAGGTCTCCATGGCAACGGAAGGCATGGAAAAGCGTCGCAAGCGCGACAGCAAGTGGCAAAAGCGTCGCATCAGCTTGACCCGGGTTCCGGTTTCCCCGTCCAAGCTGGGGGCGTCACCCATGCACATGAGGACCCCGTCCCCCGTGGTCCTGCGCAAGGAAAGTCCGAGCACGGTGGCCATCGTGGCCGAGTCCCTGATAGAGCTTTCGCGCAGCGCGGACGGCAACAGTTGGCCTGGGAGGTCCAACGCCCCCTTTGTGGAGCCAGAAACTGGTCCGATGCCGCCAACAGTCGGTGGGACAGCACAACCGCCAGTATCTCGTCAAGAGGTGGGCGTTTGTTGCATTTGTTATACTTTTTCTTTTAATATTTCCGACTTTACGTTGTTGACCCGGAGAATGATTGTTACGCGAGTAACTGACAGTTCACGTCAACTTTTTCAGTGCAAGGAACCATGGGCATCGGAAGGGGCAGAGGGGCCAAGGCCCTTCGCTGGGTTTTGAATTTCGATCTTTTTCCCCCCGGATTTTGATATTTTGTTGTGAGAGTTAGAAATTGCACGTTGAGTGTCAGTAGAAAAATTTTTTCTCTTAGTTTCCGAGTTGGTAAAATGAAATTTCACGACTATTGACCTTCCCCAGGTAAAATCTTTATGCCTGCCTCTAGAAAAATCCCCTAGTGCCCCCCCCCCCCCCC
>JGI24158J21664_10011112_pt1 | contig 11979 bp, 8 predicted proteins | sample Ectturendosymbi3_FD_21664 | JGI IMG/M metagenome (IMG submission 21664) | reverse complement strand
TTTTTTTTAAATTAGCTTTTTGGAATCAGCATGAAAAGTTCTATCTGCTTACTAAATTTGAGAAAAATCTGAGATTGTGGGTTGACAGGCTGGGACAGTTGACATAGAATGACCCACTTGTCAGCTTATTTGCTTATCGGTGCATCCCTATTTGGGTCACAGACTTTGGCCACTACAAAGCACTTTTTATTGACCCTTGGGTGCTGCTGAAAATGTGGATAAAAGCATTGAGTTGAGATTCTGCTTGATGATAAAAACTTGTTGTAAAGAAGTTAATTTTGGAATTGGAGTTATTTTTTTATCAGGTTATAAAAAACGTGGTATGCATTTGGTATACTTATTTGTATTCATCAGCAATCACAAATTGACATGCATTTTTCAGGAATTTGAATGAACAAGTATCGGCAGCCATGGACAAGCTGTTTGTTAACTTTGGGATAGAAATCCTCAAAATTGTTCCAGGAAGAGTGTCAACTGAAGTTGATGCCAGGTAATTTACAATGTTCAAAATTCAAGTGCAAGCCAGGCTAACAAGTGCAGAAGCTTTGTAGAATAGTTTTTGGCAATTGGTTGGTATATTGAAACTTTTTGGAGGGGAACTAGTAGCAATTTGTATTTTTGGTGGATACCCAAGATTAAGTGCTGTTTTTCAAATAATTTTCCATCGAAACACTAGATGTACTTGGTTGGACAAACAATGTAACATTTTTGGCCAGTCATTCTTCGAAGGATGTTTTGTTTTTCATCACCTCGCACAAAAATCCAAATTCTATCAATGCATTAAAGTTTCAGGGGCTTTGGTACATGATTAGTTTAAATGAGGTAATGAGCAGTTACTTTACCTCAGCAACAAAAAGCAACATGCAAGACCTCTACTTGTTTTCTCTGTGCACTTGGTCGCAGACATTTCCTATGATACTCTAACAAAAAACGAGTTGTTTGTTTGGTGTTTTCGAATCACATTTTGACACGGCCGGTGAGGTGATGTTTTTGAAGCTCATACTGTTGCAACCTCTCCGGTGGTGTTGCGTTGATTGTGTGATTCACCACGAACGGGATGTGCGCGAAGAAAAACACTGTATGAACGTGGCGCGAACAAGCAATAATAGAGTGATCATGACATGTGAACTCTATTGTTGCTTGCTGCCACAGTGCGAAGCTTTGCGCATATGCCGTTCGTGATTTTCCGATCGCAACAATACCAGTGTACCACAAGGGAAGCAGTATGCTTGTTAGGAAGTTTACTGTTGAGGCAGCAAATCACTCACATGTTCTGTTTTTACAACTCAGGTTGTCTTTCGATGTTGAAGGGTCTGTAGCAAAGGCTAGACGTTTTATTAGCCTCTACGAAAAAGCTGGCATATCTCGGGAGAGAATCTTGATCAAATTAAGTACAACATGGGAAGGAGTACAAGCTGCCAAGTAAGTACTTTTCTTCTTTCTTGGGACATCACAAGTCTGTTTTTGCGGTTTTACGCTATTGATATTAAGCGACATCTGTAGCTGTTCGAAACAGAGATGGATTTTGTTCAGAAATGGGTGTAAAGCAGCGTTTTTCAACATTTTTTGACTAATTGTGACTTCTTTCCTGCAAACATTTTAGCGGCCACTCAATGTCTTCCATTAAAGTTCATTCTCGCATTGATCCCCTTAAACAACAAATTGCAACGCTGGGAATCACCAGTGTAAATGTAGCAACATCGCATGATAGGCGTATGATCAGTTATCACCCGTTTCTTTTTAAACGTAAGAAGAATGTTGTCAGACATCAACTTTTACTGATATTGTACAAGGGGCCTGATCTTATTGCAAGGATGTTCTACCGATGTCACCATTTGATCACTATAGCTTTTGCTGTTTGTATGCGTTGGAAAACAGTTTGTGGTGAATTTTCAGTGTAGTGTCGCTGACTTTCAGGCTGACAAGCTATTGCGTTGTTGCCCGAGATATTTGTAGCTATAGAGCAGTTACGCCTGGAAACGGCGTAGCGTTTCTGAAAGTGTACTACATGGTATTTCTGCAACTGTGCTTTCACAGTCTGTCGGTTGCAACCTTTCCTAGCAGCTTATACTGAATGCCATTTTTGCAATTTCTCTTTTTTCAGAATCTTGGAAGCCGAGGGCATTCACTGCAACATGACTCTCCTGTTTTCTTTTGCACAGGTATGTCAGTTGAACAGAATTAATTCAGAAATTCTTTGTGTGTGCATTTCAAATATTTGAATCAACAAGTTCGTGTTCGAAGTTTGTAGAATCGACCTGCATAAACAGGCGCGTTGGTTTCTCTTTAAAATACTGTAGTTTGCTGCGGAGTGGCGAAATGCATGGTCAGATGCACCCTCAGATGCCGAGTTTCGGATTTTTCCAGTCGTGCCGAAGTGTCATGCCATTTCCTTTGCAATCGTTCTTTTTATCTTCGAAATTAAGCAGCGGAAATCGTTTCGCTGTGACAAAGCAGAGGGAAGCTTGCGCCAAAAAGCGAAAAATAACTGAGCCTGCAAAAATGGACTTCGAGAATAAGCAGGAGTGCAGCGCAACCGACAAATATTGCAGGTGTGTCCCGCACGCCCGTATCGGGACCCGTGGATGCACCTGTCTACTGCTTTCTGACAGAAGTCTATCGTTCAAAGGCGAACGGCACTTGTTTTACATGGCGAATCTGCCTGTTTCAGGCTATCGCGTGCGCGGAAGCTGGCGTTACGCTTATTTCTCCTTTTGTTGGTCGGATTTATGATTGGTTTGTCAAAAACACCGGCCAGAAAGAGTACCCCATGCTCGAAGATCCAGGTGAGTCTTCTACCAAGTGCCTTACCCTTTCGGTGTGTTTCTTTCGGGCATGACTGTGCACAGACATGGCTTAAAAGTCTTATTTGTGCTTAAGCATCACGCGTTTGTTGGGTTGTTGTTTGTGAACAGTGGTGATTGAGCTCAACTGTTCCGCCACCCTGCTTATGACTGAATTGGGGGCGTCCAGCAGTTACAGGAAGTTTTCACATCGTGTTACGTCCTGAAATAAGTTACGTTAGCGCACGAACAAACAACTAGGTAATTTTGTTCCATCGGTCCAAGGACCGAAGTTCGATAAGATATTTATGCCTGTACTCTGTCTGAAACAAAATAAATTTCATTAATTAAAAATACTTACTTCGATCTCTGAAGCGGACGCTGTGAGTAATTCAACTTGTTCTTTACTGCACAGCACAATCCGAGGGCCACATATGCTATTACACAACCGTTCGAGAGCCATTCTACGTCATATGATTGTTTCGGGAAATTGCTTTCTACCAAATCAACAAGTTCTTCGCAAATATAGTTACATTATTGGCAAAATGTATTCGTGGGCCGGATTTGGCCCGCGGGCCGTAGTTTGTAAACCCCTGTTGTACAGTGTAAGTGCTGTATGTGCACTCTAACAAAACAAGCGATGCTCATTGCTCTGCTTTCCACAAACTATGTGCTGCATCAGTTCACCTAAGTCAACTTGGGGCATTTTGCTAAAGCTTAGTGTACATCTATCGTTACAAATTTGTTGATGCCGGCTGACAAGTGCACCGATGGACGTTGCCGCTGATGAAGCAATTGTTTTGTACCTTGAATTTTAGGAGTTTTGCAACCTTGCCAACAAATCCTTCCCAGTGTTCTTCCGTGGGGCGCGTTGTACTTATTTTAACTGCAGCAGTTTTAATATTAACGATACTATAGCGAGACAACAATTAAGTTGCACTGAATGAATAGATACGGATGATGGTGATGTTCTTGAATTTCGACAAAACATTTTTAATCGTGCTTTTTTAAAGTTGTTTGCGTGGAAATCAGTTCGATCAAATGCAGCTTCAGTCGTGCGTTGAAATTTTCCAAACCTTCCAGCTGCGATGAAAACCCCGCTCGAAACAGAAATTTTGTAGTGCGGTGCTCCAAATTAAATCCGCCTTGAAAGGTTCCGAGTGCAACTGCTGTGACAAAGTAGCACACTTCAAAAACACATCCTTTCGGGGATTTAAGCTTGGTTCTGAGGTACAATTTCAATGTAAATGTTCTGCGCTTTGATGATGCAGGCTGCTGATGTAATGAAATGTTCTCATTGTCAGAACGTACGTGTCAGCGGGCCTGGTTCGATGAACTATACTTGCCTTAATTCCCGCGCCGCGTGCGTGTCGACTCTAGCCGAAACCGTAACGTAAACGCTCAATCCGCATATCGTCCATTGATCTGTTTGCGCGACCCTTTGTACTATATTTTTTGCAAATAATTTCTGTTGTGTGCGGATTTCGAGGCGGCAATCTTTGTTGATTTGTGCTCCGCTTCAGTGAAGCGTTGGAGCGACACAGTGGCTGCTGTTTTGAAGTGCTTTCTGTTCCTGTTGCCGTGCACCTTACATACTCTGACGAGTTCTTGCACTGGTGCCGCGAAACAATGCTAGTAATCGGCAGATTCAACGTACCTCAGGGTTTTCGAGCTAATGCACTCCAAACGCCAAGGACATGTGACTACGCCGGGCGCGTATTCCGGGCATTGGCACGAGTATATGGGCGTATATTTTGGTAGGAGGCTTAGTTTTCTCACAGAAACCGTGCTCGGACATCATCCTTTATTCGTTTCGCGTATGGAATATGAAGTATAGCAGTTAAGTGTATTTTTGCAGGTGTAAAAAGTGTGACGAAAATCTACAACTATTACAAACGCCACGGCTACAAAACGGTTGTGATGGGAGCTTCATTCAGGAACACAAATCAGATCAAAGCCCTGGCCGGTTGCGATCTACTCACCATATCGTAAGTCTATGCGCTTTGTTACATTGTCGTTATGTGATGGACGTGTTAGCTGCTGGATGTTGCATCAGTGTATGCACCACCGCGAGCAAGACTGAAAGACGAGTTCATATCACCGAAAGAATGTACCAACATATTGCGAAAACGCCACATTTGGGGACATTTTTCCATCACGGATGTGGTTTGTGTTAAACGATGTTGTACCATCCAAGATAACTGAAATAGTACAATACTAATTGCTGAAAATTGATGTAAAAGCAAATTGTTCTGTCGCAGTACTCCGTACATGCAAACAAACTGACGCGCCAAATTATGCTTCTATGCAAATCCGTGACGGGTTGTTGATTTTGTAGTTTGAAATGATCGATGCGCTTCGTTGAGTGCGGTCCTACGAACTGCACGCATTGGAGGCTGCGATCCGCAGAGCAGCGGCAAAGCCTCTCTATGTTGTTGGTTCTCCTCACATTTACCACTGTGGGGGATTGGTTATAACAGGTCGCGGAATTTTCTGCCGATTTTTAATGGGAACTTCTACGAGAGTCAGTTATAGCCTGTAATATGAAGAGATCCGGAACACGGAAGTAAAGTCTTGGGATGCCGGGGTGTGAAAGAAATCGGGGCCACTGTCATAAAGACTCCATTGTACGCCTAAAAGCTAGTGAAGTGTTTCGTTTTCTATTTTCATTTTATTCTACAGCCTGGTACAAAAAGCACCGGAACAGCTGTCTTCGGTTCACTGACCGTTATTTGCCACAAACCTCCATTGATTTAAAGGTTTGTGGCAAATAAGTATATTTCGGGGTGGAACGAACATATCATTTCGTACTGCGACATTAGCTTCTCGTGTAAACGTGAAATTATTCGAAAGAAGATGCATTAAGCAAGATTTTCTGATTTTCAGCCCTAAGCTTTTGGAACAACTCCAGCAAGATAATGTGCCTTTGGCGAAACAGCTCTGTGCGGAGACTGCTGCTGGGACGGATGAGCCGCTGGTAAGAGCGCGACGCGCTGAAATGTTTTGCTTGGCTGACGTTTCAACATGTGAGAGGTGACACGTTTTACCGTTTATTGTTACGAAATGTCAATTCGCGATATCATCACATCTACGGGGCCATGTTGGCACGCTGTTTGATGCGCTGCGCACCTTGTTTTGTAGAGAAACTTGTTTGTTGGTTGATCGATGGCTTTTAACGTGTGCTGCTTATTAACCAGTTCCATTTGTGTTCGAACCAACGGCATTGATGATCCTCAGTAGCTTTTTGCAATCTGTGCAAGGGGTGTCTCAAAAGTACGCAGTGCTTGCGGTCTATTTATTGCAACTGTGTCTGAAGAGCAATGGCGTATCTAGGGTATGGCAGGCATGGCTCGTGCCGGGGGCGCAAAATCGCTTGGCAAAAATAAAAATTTGTGACTTGCAGTTTCTTCAACCTCTATTTTGCGCCCCCACAGTTGCATCAATACAGCGCCCTGAACTAATGTATTAATTCGGGAGTGTTGCGCCAGCACTAAGCTTTGTGGCAAAACTGTGGTATTGCGACACAACAAAACGGTCAGACGTGACAGATCAAGAACGCTCGCTTGCCAAATCTGCAAGATCTCGTCCTTACGCTATGAGAAAGGCTCAGTCAGTCCGTGTTGCTGCATTTCAGGCAAGATGATGTTAGTTAGAATGTGGTTGCGACAAGTTTAAGTCCGTGGCTGTGAGAATCTGACTATTACGCAAATAACGGCTGTTAAGCTCCCATAGATTTATAAATTGCTTGAAACTGCTGCGGCTCGCTCACTCTGACAGATACGAAATTTCTTCGATGGCCATTGGCCACTAGCTAGTGTCCGATAAGTAGACCAAACGCTGGTTTGTTAAACGGGGGGCGTGAAAGGTTCGCAAGTGGAGCGCGATATGATAGTGACATATTGTTGAAAAACAGAAAAATGCCAAATGAATTGTTCTGTTTATTGTGTTTGAATTTGAGGTTACGTGAGGCGCGAGTATCAATGGCCAACGCCAAAGAGGGCGCGTCTGAAAAGAACCTCTGGGCCAAACACAATGAGATAAGGAAGAGAATGATAGTTACTCATCGAAACACAGCAGTTAGTATTGTTACCGTACCAGTTGAGCAAAAAATGTTAACTCATGAACAAAGAGATGAGCTAGCTTTTTTGTCAAGTGGTTTGGCTGTTGCAGGTTCAAACATGGTGTTGCTCTTGTGCACGTAACTTATTGAACTATCCAAATCAAATGTGATTCAGTTCAGAAGAATTTTTTGTCCGTAGTTGCAATATGTTATGTGATGTTTTTGCGATATTTGCAATTTGGTCAGCCAATACAATATATAAATTATCAACGTTATAATTTGGATGTTTTCATATTTTTATAACAAAAATAAATGAGTATGAAAGTATGTTATGGTCCGTACCGAAATCTATCAGGTTTTTTTAAGGCGTTTTAAGGACCCAATTCGGGTCCCTAGAATCAGAGAAACCGGGTCCCTACAGATCCATACCGGGTACCTAACATTTTCCTTTAAAAAAAATCTGGAAATCTATAGTTTTATGTTCTGAAACGTTTAAAAGCAAAAATGCACATACTTTTTCTGTTTTAAAATGTTCCTTCATCGTTCACCTTCCGAAAAAAGTGTCGCTATATCTGATGTTTAAATAATTGAAAAGGGCGCACTTTACAGTTTGCCATGGGCACCAGTTTGCGTAGATATGCCACTGCTGAAGAGTCGCATCGCCAAGCGGAGAATGCACCTGTATATTAGTTTGGAGTACTAATTGAGAGCTTTCGAATGTTTGCAGGTACACCTGAACGAAGCGCAGTTCCGGTACATGCACAACGAAGACGCAATGGCTGTTGAAAAACTGGCCGAAGGCATTCGCAAGTTCGCCGTGGATGCGATTAAGTTGGAAAACGTGATCAAGGTTAGTATAGCTTTTGTAGCACATTTTTGACTGACCGTGCACATGAAATGATTTTTTTCCAATTTTTTGTTTAGTTTGTTTCATGAAGAGTGACATGACGTTAACCTGCAACGGACAATTAGGCTGCAGTCGGAAATTTCTGAAGTTTTGGGAAAACTGGAATACCCTTTTAGCCATCATTATTCCTAGGTCCGCACTGACCCGGCATGTTGGCGCCTGACAGAGTTCTTTCTAATCATTGGCCAAATGGTCTATGTCAGTGGTTTTCAACCTTTTTTGTACCGCAACCATTATATAAGCCAACGACCCCAATCTAAAATGCGAAAAAGGGAATGCAATACAGCTGTGTACATACAATGTCTAATCGAGACCCCTTCATAATGGTTCATGACCCGTCTGGGATCGCGACCTAGGTTGAAAACCACTGTACTATATGGACTGATGTTCGTAGACATGCAAGGCAGGCAGTCAAGGTGTGGAGAATCGATAGGCAAGGCAGGTGGAAATATTTCTCCACTGTGACAGTGCCTGCAACTGACCCTGGCCATTAAGTATTGGCCACGCCTTTCCTTGGGACTCACTAGGAGATGCGAAGTATGGTCAAGTGATGGCATGGTAACTCAGTGACCGTACGTTGCCAGGCCAATACGTGTCTTCGGTTGCCGGGTCAACATGTGATAAAGATCATGTGTGCTTTGACAAAATACAGCTCTGCAGAGATTCTTATCTTTCCTCCTTGCGCTTTTCTGTCCCGTTTGTAACTTTTTTTGACATTCATGGCAATATTTAATTCATGTTACAAGTAGATATGCATATAATGGAATATCAAATCCTATGGATTCCAATCCTTCAGTATTCGAATCCAAAAATCAGTTTTTTCGAATATTTAGATTCGAAATGGATTAAAGGTGAAAAATTGTCAAGTCGGCAAAACGAATGGAGAGAAAACACCCAACAAGCTCACAGCACTGCGTAGGGACGTAACGAGCTAATTAACAGGTCGTGTGATCGCTGATCGGCGTTCTGAACCTGCGCGATCAGCTCATTTTGCTCCTAACAAGTTATTCCGGAACAGGATTCGATATTCTGGATTCGAAATAATGATTCCGGAATATTCCAGAACCTCTAAAAGTTCCAACATAATGCGCATCCCTAGTTACAAGCAACGTTAAAATAATGATTGCGAGCCTTTACGTCACTAGCAGGAATCATGCTGCTCCTATTCTGCTTTGTGCTGCGGCAGGTATTTCAGTGAGCTTTTATTCACTGACTTAACTGCGGGAAGGTAGAGGGTAAAGAGCTAGATTAACCTCAACGTAGCATTGCTCAGCTCCAAATGATATTTTACACTGCTACAATTCCATGCGAGACTATGCAACCGAATTTCAATGGCTCAGCAAAGCGTTTTAAGTGTAGGTGTCACTACAGCGATGCTTCTATTGTATTAAGTATCTGGATGCTTATTTTTCGATTTGTTCTTCCTTGCCGTGCTAGTACTTGAATGCCACTCATTCAAGCCATTTTAATAACGTGGGACTTTGTCGCAAGTCACACATTTTGTAGGTCTCATAGTTAGTAGCACCTTTCTTGTTCTACCTTCTAACATGAAGTTGCCGTGAGAGCAGCGCGCGCCGTCTTCAAACAGACCCCGTTATTTGTGAATTCTTGCAGGAACGAATGCATTAAAACGCCAGAGAACCGACACGTCTACGCCGCAACGTCCGCATCCCGCGTCTGTATCTTCTCACGACGATACGCGACCGCCTCCTTGTCTCTATTCAACATGTCAAACAACTATCGTGTTGCTTGAACGCTGACATTCCTATTGCACCGCATTGAACTCGTAGCGGAGCGCCTCTCGTTTGACCCGCCTGTAAATTTCTATGCATAAGAGATCAAGCATGACACGTTGCTTCTTGCAGTATGTGGTACCTGCCACAGATGGTTCCTTTTTGCAATGTTTTAAAACTTTTTTCCAACTGCCAATTTGCATACTAGCTGACGTTGCTTAGTGACCATTTTACTCATGTATTCGGTTTGACTCTTAATAAAATCATGTGATATCTTAACTTGAATTCTGTCCACCAGCATAGGTGTATCAGAGGGATGGACTAAGTTATACCTGTTTGAAAGGTTTGCAAGTCGAATTTTTGTCTTGTCTTTATAAATATTTATATTCAAATTATTCGCTTGCAATGAAAGCTACTTCTGCACCCTGTCATGGGCGGATCCCGAGGGGGGGGGGCGATCACCCCCCTAAAACCTAAGAAAGTAACTTTATTCACCATGACCTTTTACAACTCAGAAAACAGCACTCGCTATATAAGGCCATTTTGTCGTCCNTTTCTTTTGCCACAGCAGTGTTGTGAAGTATACTTCATCTCTCTTCNGGACCGAACCCGTTGACTACCATGAGACTTGANTACCAGGGACGTCCGCNGGGGGGGCAAAACGGGCATTTGTCCCCCACTGGAAATTGGGCCTAAGAACCAAAATTTTCTAAAAAACATGAAGTCAGCAGCTTAATTTCAGTTAATTGATTTAATTCTTGTAATGACAGTTTATTCGCCGGCAAGACACTCACACTGCACAAAAGCCAGGTTCACGGTCCTGGTGTTATGCAGTAGTGAACAGTTCAGTCACGAGTGCGTGGCAGAACTTGGGAGAGTATGTTTTTGCTGTTGGTCTTTATTGCGTAACAATAACACGGTTCACTTGAAGTTACGGTAGTAGGCATTTTGCTGCTTGCTGTTGAAAAAAGTTGAAACCACTCGTGGATTTCAATACCCGTGGACAACCGACTATATGCTACAGCATACGGTTTAAAGCGAATTTCTTGTGCCTGCTGACGTGTCTACACCCGCTTAACGTTTGAAACGGTGTTGGGAGCGTTGAATGCCATAAGCCATTGTGCTTGATTTGTGGCGCAACTTTTTCCACTCAAAAGCTTACGGTGTAAAAAAACACTTTAATACGTTACAGCAAGACAACAAATGGTGTTGAAAAAAATTAAGAAATGCCATGTCCGCACTACAGAACATTCAAAAAGCTTATCGAAGAAAATGAAAGTGATGTAACCATATCTCACATAGCAGCAGAAAAACTTGCTCGCTTTTCCAGGCCATTCACAGATGACGAGTTTCTTACAGAGTGCATGCAATCATGGACCTCCGCGGGGGGAACGGGCATTCCCCCCTGAAAATTGGAATTAAGAACCAGAAATTTCTAGAAATTTTGAAATCAGCAGCGCATTACCGATAATTTATTTAATTCTTGCAATGCCAGTTTATTTGCCGGTATAAAACTCACACAGTGGCGTACCCGGGGTTTCCCGCGACTGGGCACAAAGTCAGTTTTGGCGCCCTCCGCACTCAGATCTTTTGTGGCAGCATAGATACGAAGAGTGAGTTGGGAGTTAATGGGCGTCGAAAGCTGACTCGGGCCCGTTTTTTATAAACCCGCCTGAAAATTTCATATGACTGTGATGTCACGGATTTGACGTCAAGATCTTTGAATCTTGGAAATCATTAACCGTCGTTGAGTTAAGAATCTGGTCGTTTCGCGTGATGGTATCCCCATTTTGAATTTTAGGTAACGATTGAACACTCACACTTGTATTGTGACATTCCCAATTGCAGTGAAACATTCGGATTTCGGCAGTTAGTGAAAGAAAAAGCAAAAACTAGGCGAAAAGCTTTCATCTGCAGAAATCCTCATGAATCTTAATGACATAATTTTAATGGGACAAAAATATTCTGACAACACAGCATAAAATTGACTAGACCTGCACCGTTGTTTTTTAAAGCGCGATTTGTCGGAGCCTGTTTAGTGTTTAAGATCCTAAATCAGTGGTTCCCAAAGTATGGGTCGCGACCAAAAGAAGGGTCGCAAAGGGTAAAAAAATGGGTCTCGCCGAGGTGATCCAAAACTGAATTGTGTATTTTCAACGTCACCTGATTGTCCACGCCACTCAGTGATGTATAGGTACTTGAGGAAAGAGTAGATTTCTGACTTCGAAATCGAACCTAGCAACTTACTGCCAAAAGTCGCCCATGCAATCAGTATTTTTTTTAAATAAACTGTTTGCGTCTTGCGTGGCGGGGTGTCCACTAAACTCAGATTTGGGTCACCCTAAAAAAGGTTGAAGAACTGCTATGTTAGCAGATTGAATTTTCCATTTGTTAACTAATCTGTCTCTGCTAAAGTAAAGAAAGCAGAAATTAAGATTGCAGCATGTCTATGGTGGCACTGCTCACTAGCAACTGTTCATCATCTAAGTGAAACAA
>JGI24158J21664_10011111_pt1 | contig 11979 bp, 8 predicted proteins | sample Ectturendosymbi3_FD_21664 | JGI IMG/M metagenome (IMG submission 21664) | reverse complement strand
TTTTGCAATTCAATGCGTTTCTTGTCTACTGCATTTGCACGTAAGAAACAACCAAAGCAGGTAAGAAAAACGCAAAAACTCAAAAAAATTTCACCTTCGCAGTGTTGCTGACGATTGCTTGAAAACCTTTGGAATATTTTCGGCATATCTACCAATGCCAACTGCAGAGCAAATGCACACAGACTAGCATCAAGCGCATACGCGCTGCCTATAATGATGACTACCGATTAATTGGTACCAAATTATGCATTACCTACCGAGAAACAGGGGTGGATCCAGCCACATGAGTGTCGGAAGGATTTTTTCCAAGGGGGGGGCACTACGGGATTTTTCCAAATTTTTTCCAGGGGTGGCAAAAGTGGTGAAATTTCATTTTCCCCCCTCAAAACTAAGAAAACAGCCTTTTTTGCTAAAACATTCGAAATCCAGGGGGGGCCTTGGCCCTCCCTGCCCTCCTTCCGACGCCCATGTTTAGCCAATAAAGTTAGGGAGGCGATTTCGGTAATATTTGCTAGTCAAGTCTCACAACAGCTTCGTTACTGTAAGAGAGATGATGTATAGTCTCTTCACAACACTGCTGTGACAAACCAGTGTACGACAGGAGATCTCCCCCCTTTGATCCACCCCTTCCCAGAAATGTAAGTATTCGCCCATACCTTTGCAAGGTAGGCATTGTATCAAGACTTTTGATGCCTTATATTGAGAAACATTCTGTACCGCTTTTGTGCATCTCCATCTAACTTTTTTATCCGATATCTTCAGATGTCTGATGCTTTTCACAAATCTTCAAATTTTCCACAATTGTTTAACCGTAGGCGTAACCAGGGAACCTAGGGGAACATACAGTCATTTTGTGCTTTTTAAGAGGCGGTATCCGAAACAAAATAGTGTTATTTGCCTAAAATCAAGCATTTTGCTTCCCCCAATTTTTTGGCCCCTGCCATATTTTTGGGCTGGCTACACCACTGACCAGAGTTGCACCCTGCGCTTGTTTTTTGCTGAGGAGTCTAAGAACCTCTATTGTAGGCGGATCGGAAGAGGAGTTTGTTTTTTTTCATTTTCAACTGGTCATCGTAGTCGAACACTAGTTGCATTGTTCGCTGCAATGGCCTGCTTTTTGGTTATTACCAGGAGTCTGTAATGTGGCCTAACCGTGATGCTTTCCATATGTTTTAATATATTATACAATTAATGCGACAATAATGAAAGGAAGTTGTTGACAAGCCTCGATTCAGGCTTATTTAGAATTCTAGACTTATCATCAGGGTTGCGGAGTCGGAGGTTTTGGGGTGGAGTCGGATTTCTAAGAACACTATAAGTCGGATTTTTTATCCGACTCCAACTCCGGAAGTTCAACTGAATCATTTTTTAAATTGCATCCCTGTCAGGAATGCTAACTCGTGCCTGATGAAATTGTACAATTTCTTTTGAAATTTTTAGTGAAACAGAGAATTCTTGCTGCGTACCTAGCTGCTACAAATTAAATTGTTGACAGCCAAACTTCATTCACGTTATGTTAAGAAGTCGGGAGTCGGAAAATTTGGACAGGTCGGAATCGGACATTTTACGTCCGACTCCGCAACCCTGCTAATCACTGACTTGAGAATTATCGCAGGGTGAATATTTCGTGTAAAGCAGGCCTGTAGCCACGGGGGGCATTGCCCCCCAATTTTTTTGTTCTATCCCAAATTTTGTTGTGCCAGAAAAATTTGTTTTAAAAATATAAAACTTTTACCACTTTAAAATATATTTCCTCCCCCCAAACCTTAATACCTGGCTACGGGCTTGTGTAAAAGTACAAAGTTAAAAATGAAGATTTTACTTCACATCACACTTTCGCGCACTTGAGCTTTAAACTCACGACCAGCTTGACTTTGTCCCTTTGACATTCCATCTATAGTCTATCTGCTTGCCTGGAAATCTGATTGGTTACGTGTGATACATGGTAACCGGGTTTCCGAGAAAAATTGTATTGGAAGGTACAAAGACTGATACCGGGCCCCTTAGCCCCTCGTCGAAACTTGAATCATCTGTCATGCTAAAATCTACAAATAAATTACTTGTTATACTGGCAACTGTCTTATACTAGTAATCTCGGTTTGATTACAGAAAAACTGGAAGTGCTTTCGTTTTCCCGGGCCCCAGTATGTACCGGGCCCGGGTATGATGCACCTCTTGTTCCCCTCTCTCGTAGGCCCTGCATGGTAATATGAAGATTGGAGTTGCAGTGTAAAAAATTGGGGGTTACTTGGTGAGTTTGCTTCACGTTAGATGATGATCATATCATAGTGAGAACTTGTGAGCACATCAAATCAATTTCAAACATTTGTTTCGAAAAGGTAGCAAGGACGGTTTTTAACGAAAAGATAGCAAGAACGATTATTAATTATCAATTGATGCAGCTGGTTGATTTTGCAGACTCTTTGTGTCTCAACATGTATTTTGTAACATTGATAAATGGTGAGCTCTGATGACATCATTTCGAAAACGTAAGAGGCATTGTTAAAGTTGAAACGAGCAGCTACACCCAGTGGCGTAACTGACGGGGAGCAAGGGGGCGAGCCGCCGCCCTGGCAAGCTAAATGTAAAAACTGGGCCCCCTTTAGCTAATATTTTGATATTTAGTATTCTTTTGACTTTCAGTAGGTTGTTTTTTTGCGTTTTTTGAGGTATTTTCGTTTTTTAGCCAGTATAGACACCCAGGTTCACTATTATTTCTTAACGTTTTTTCTGGGTGTTGGCTAGTGGTCCCTTCATGACCCCCGTACGGTAGACAATGGGCCGGCCTCCTTCAGCTACGTTTTGCCTCCCCTGGCCCAAACCTCTACCTACGCCACTGGTAGACACCCAGGTGAAACCTAAAAAAATATCTCTGGGTGAAAAAACTCAGCAAAAGCAGCCTGAATCTAACTGAAAAGATTATAACCCCAGTTGCCCACTTTACATGGGAAAGTAAAAGGCCACAGAAGGAACAACTAAGCAAAAGAAACTATCAAATGTACAGTGACTTTACAAAAATAAGTCTTTACGTTTCACCTTCCTCCAGAAAGTATTGCTCATTGGGTAGCATATGCGTCAGCTCACACGATTACGCGATTTTGGGAGGAGTGGCAAAGGATGGCACGTAACGCGAAAAACGCCGACCGTGCATTGTTTTAAGAGAAATGCGTCCCACTTTCTCCAGATACGTCGGCACAGTTATGACGCTTTGATGGTTCTTTGTGACGCTTGCTACACTCTTGGCTGGTCAGCTTCTCATCCCAAGCTTTGACAAGGTGAAAAAAGACGTTTTGAGAGCTAGGTCAAAAGCATCCAACGATTCAGGTTTCTGCCCTCAAATGTTTTCCACCACGATTTAATAATATTTAGCAAACACGGAAATCAAGTTCTCTTTTCTCAAGAAGATTTAAAAAATCCTATATAAAGCATTGGGAGCAGCTTGGCACAGGACCCTACAAATCTATCTTCAAAACGTTCCACTGCTTGACCCACAGACCTTTCAAACGACTTGCGTGATTCGAATCTAACATCAGAAGTCAAATGATTGCAGGACGAAAGCGCATAAGCGAGCGATTGACTCCTGCAGTGCTCTTTGGAAGAGCAGAATTCTAGAAAACAGCACTTATTTTCATATTACCTCAGAATATACCATAATTTCAGCTTCATCCTGCTGCTGACAGTCGCCACTAGCCACAAAAAAACGCGTCGAGCACTTCGTAAACGATAAATCACTGTTTCATTGCAAAAATATAATAATCACCACCGTGCTGTGGGAAGTAACGGACTGCAATAAGATATGAAAAAGAACGAAGCGATCTCACAGTGCAACCTTACGTCAAACTACAGGATTGCAAAGGTCAATAAGATAAACGGCAGGCAAAATCTTGGCACAGATTTGCAAAATAGCAAACGCAAAATCTTCCGGCGGTACCTGTCACGCCCAATATCATAAAGCAAACCATAATTCATTTTATTCTGCGATAAAGCAGTGATGCTTATTCCATTGTCTACCAGCAACCTTTCCATCCCAAGCGAACAGCTTGTGGGATCAGGAAGAAATTGGCGTGATATGTTTTTTCAACAAACGAGGGATAGATCTGTGCGTGAACGCAGCTTTTGCGTATGATCCAACTCAGCGTGGTCCAAACACTGGCACGCGGGCCGCATGCGGCCCGCGAACGCTTTCTGTATGCCGTGTATTACACGAAGTCATAAATGCATTGTATTAGCCACACATCACTGAAGTGCAGGTCAATGTTTTAGGGGCAGGCCCGTCGCCAGGATTTAGCAGCAGAGGGGGGCAAAAACCAGAAGGGAGGGCCACATTTTGAAAATACAGTATTGGATGTATGCAGCAACCGGTGGGCCAAAAGTGAAATGGTGGAGCACCGATTTTAAATGGGGGGGGGCGAGCACCACTGGTCCCCCCTGGCGACGGCCCTGTTTAGGGGATAACATCATCTTTTCATAATTTGACGTTGCAATAGCTTACCTCTAGGCTAGGCTACCGCTGCAGTACTCTTTGACCACAATGTATGCGTATATTTTTTTAGCTTTGTCACAAGCATGGAATCTGTAATTAATTTTCGAGTTCAGTTATTCAAGTATAGCAATTTAAGAAAAAATGAGTGTCAAAAGAGAAGTGTCAGAGAAAAACAGGAAGTTCAATTCTAACTGGGAGCAAACCAGTGTCTTGGGAGGTTGCAAGTAATATCATTTCTGAAGGAGTTTTCATTTACAGAGGCCTTACAGCACGAAACACGAGAAAACGTAGGAGAAATACCAAGGAAATTCTGGCGAGGCATTTTGAAATAATTGAAGGGTAACCAGGCCCGCAACCAGGGGAGATGCAACCGGTCAACTGACCCCAAGACTTTGCACCTAAGATGTGCTCCCCACGTTCGTAATTTGCGAAAGTGCTTTCTCAATTATGACGCCATTGAAAAGCGGCACAAGAAATAGCATGGCTGATGAAACCTGCATACTTGCTTGCGCCTGCCGACTATTGAAATTAAAGCGGACATTGACTTTATAACCAAAACGAAGAAACAAAAACATGTTTTGTTATTGGTTGGTGTGTTGTGTATCTTTGTTCTAGCAGAAAATCTTTACTTTCCAATGCAGTCACCGAGGGCAAGGCTTAATTGACTGCACGCACCAAAATCTCAACCAACTTCATAAACTCTGATAGAGTTCCGAAAATCTGAAAAGATCTCTTTGCCCGGAACCATTTTGCCGCGCAACACGACTACTCCATCTGAACGATCTGGACACTTCCCTCGGTAGGAGAGTGGGAAGCGACGTCGACTCTTTTTTCACAACAGTCCATGTACAAGCAGCGGTAACAGCGACCGGGGCATGATTTTCGCTTAAAACCTAAGCTCAGGTTTACTTTCAATTAGGTGTAACTATTATCGCTGGTGAGCAGGCTCAAACGTCCTGTAGTAAAGGTAAAAAAAGCAGCGAAAGGCTGGTCGCGCCGTTAAAAAACAAGGTTCATTACGCAACGCATACATGAAAAAGTGACGTGCTTGATCGATTAGTTGTCAACCGTTCAACACAAAACGGATTCATCTACCGACAACTTCTCAGAGTACAAAAAGAACTCACTTGCCAACAGTAGTATAAAATATGAGAAAACAGTGCACTATCGTCAAAAAATCGCACAACACAAAATCTGAACTCAACGACAAGGGAAATATCTGCGCGTTTCTCGAGAGTGCGCAGCAAGTTAGCGACCATTGGTGTAATTGTTCCGAGACTTGCATCAGGGTGACAAGTGGCAGGCGGTCGACTGTTTTGGAAAACAGCATCACGATCCAGTAAAATAAAAATTTCGTCAGTCTTTCTCTTCTGTCGAATCCGCGACTTCATAAATCCGCAGATTTTAAGCTTTCGTGTTCAAAGGCGCCAGAACCCGCAATCATTCGATTCGATAAGCTGCTGTTTTGCTTGGATGAGCTGTTTTCATGCTGCTTTCGCTTATCTGTCCTGTGGCCATCCAAGACAAACAGGTGGTCAGGGGACAAGAAGCCGACGCCTTTCCTCTCAGTCTCACCACCATCGGCATTTGTCCTACTCTGATAGCAGACGCTCTCGAGATTTAACTCCACCCACAAAACCAATCGTTCAAGCCTAATAAAATATTGCCGATCATAAAACGTAGAACCTTCTGTTTTTCAAATAAGTGGAGTCGAGGAATCCTTTGGATTAACCGCTTTTTCCAACTCCTGTGCCAATAGCCGGTTCTCTGCTTCTTCTTTGAAGTATCTTATAACTTCACTTGCTGAAAGGTCGCGTTTGCGCTGACGAATGTTTTGAAATACTTGCTCAAAACGAAGAACGATTACATTTTCTGGCAAAGTAAAAACATTTTCAGGTGAGCATCTTTACCGCAGTCTTCCTCCACAACTTGATTCAACAGAGGTTTGCATCTAATAAAGCATTTTCCTCGCTGGAGTATTCAAACAAACAGCTAGCCAAGAATTGTCTGTTTTATCTTTCTTAATCTCCAGACGAGCACCGTTTGGACGTTGGTCGGCTCTTCCTTAAATTATAAAGCAGAGTCGTTACTGCGAGTGCTAAACTCTCGTAAGGGTAATGGAGCTGCGTTATTTGTGTTATGCATTTGGAAACGACAGTAATTTAATCGCTTCCAAAAAAGGTACGGATTTCACTGGTTTTACAGGAGCAAAATAACAAAGCGCACTACCAGTACGTACACACCTTTTTTGCTGTTTTGAAAATCGCCTTTTTTTCTTACCATACTTACCACGACGGCACTGATCACGTTGTTGCGGTGTAAGACCAAAGTAAACTCCAAAACCTTCAATTAAGGCATCATCGAGCAGCACATTAGTTTTTGAAGCAAGCGTGACAAGAATGAAAGTCGAGATTTTGTTCACTGAAATAAGGTTACATAGAATGGTTATGACATACGTTTGACACATCTCGATAAGCAAAAACATCTGCTAACAGCTGCATTTAACATCAGCGCAAGAGCTAAGTGGCGATTGATTCATACTTAGTGACAGAGAGGAAGAAAAGCATTTAACTTTGATCGCTAAGCGATGGACCGGGAAAACGTCCAACAGGTCGACACCTGATGCAACCAGGAAAGCTTACACGCGAACAAAGACTCTAAGAAAAGCAGCAACATTGAAGCTGACAGTCTGCATAGCGATGTCAAAACGAACTGACGCAACAAAGTTTCAAAACAATATTATGTTCCACTGCCAAAAAGCTGAAGCCATAAAAATCGTTACCACATTCACTTTATCACTTCCTCTTGTTGGACATGTCACAAAATCCTGATTAGTGTCAAAGCTGCTATTGTTAAAGGGAAGTATTCTCACTGACAGACGAAAATTTGAAAAAAAACACTGTTTCGCACCAATCGTAAAAGCAAAACCCAGACATGCGGCAACTCGAAGCAAACAACTGTGCGAGTTTTACGTCGTAAGGTTTTTCTTTCACAACCACGTGTCGTGACTTGAATCAACTTCCGCGAATATAAAAATCGTTGAAGTAAGCGAACGAATTTGCTCACAACACTCTTCGGAAAAGCTGTTAAAGCTTGACCGATTCGTTGTCGACTCGTCTCGTCCACGACATGTAACAGTAAATAACGCGACAGGTTCACAAAACTCCACGACCAGGTGTTGACTTGAGAAGCCACGATTCGTGCGCCAACGTCTGCTACAAAGAGCATTTTCGTTTTCAGCAGTTCTCCTGCATCGTCAGATAATTTTCAAACGATGCTGCGCCGCTCGCAACGTTCGAAACATGCAAGCGAAAGCAAGAAACCTGGGCAAGGCGGGCATACGATCGAGAACAGAACAAATATAAAAAGACTTTCTTACGTTGTTGTTCACGTAACTGCTTGTCAATCGCTGGAGTTTGAAGAATCGAATACCCCTCAACTTGCGTCTCCACTGGCTGCTGACGGTTAGAGGAGTGTGCGAGGTCGGCCAGCTGACTTCCATGAGCGGCATCGAACGGTTCAGCTTCGTTACTTTCAGGCGGAGCTCCGTTGTGGTAATGCACGGTATGTATATCTTCACCGTCTTCGTTTCGATCGACTTCTATTTCAACATGTCCCTCATTGGAGCCATCCTCACGATTGTCCTGCAGATTGCACAGCGTACCACGTTCATGTTCAGTTTATCAAATGTGACGGAGTAGGTCCAATTATTCAGCGTTGAGCCAAATGCTCCACATAACCTGTGGTACTACCAACAATCAGGGCTCCGCAAACTCAGTATTTTAGAAATATATTTTACTACATCAACGTTTGAACGACTTTAGCGCAAATGAAATACAGAAGCAACATGCAGCGTGTAGCACAAGTTTGTCGTCTTAAAAGACCGTGCGAGTAGTTCGCCAGAACTAACGACTTTGTGGCAGTGTATCGCAACTTAACTTCGTCATTAGCAATATTAAAGAGACGAGTAATAAAGCAGGGGGACGAGCGTTTGCGGGACTCGGGCCGTTCCTCTTTCAACTCATTTTTTCAGACCATGACGTGCTGAAAAGAACCCAAGTGTTTCTTGCTTGACAGGGATCGAAATGAACTACGCGCCTGAATGTTGTCGGAAGAGTGATGATGGTCTTTGTTAGCAATACCTCAAAACCTTTTCTGAGCAAGCCAGTTGTTCTAATTAGGCTGCGATGCGCTTGGACGAAGTTTTCACGTTTCAAAAGTCGCCTTATGACGCGGTTGCATTGTGGCTCTGGTACGACGACGGCTTCGCGTTGCGTGACCAAACAAAGGCGGTGGCGGTGCGGCTTTCTTCGGCGAAGCTACTTTTCAGATTAGCATAAAAGGCAAATCAGCGTTAAGCTCCACGACACCTGACGCGGCAAGATGTTAGAGTTAGATTGACAAGCTTTCTTGCGACGGCGCACAAGACCAACTTCAGGGAAAGCACTCTGCACTGGCGTGACGATTTATGAAAATCTGGTTCGCTGCTCGCCCAGTTCAAGGAAAACGATGGAAATATTTCTGATTACCAAGGCTGTTTCCGAAAAAACATCAAAAATTGTAAAGCTCTGCTTTTTAGCATCACGCCACTAGCAAATTAATTATATCATCCTTGTTACTGCCAAACAATATCTAGCATAGGATTTCATTTCTGTGAGTCACTATATGATTTAATTCAGAGCACTGTTGATTTCAAATCTTCACGTCCAATTTTTACATAGAAGTGCTGTCTCAGACCAAATGGATTTATATACAAAAAAGTCGAACGGTTATGTATTGCATCACAGCTGTTTGCAGCCCCTCTTCTGAGTGATCAATTATCATGGTGAGATAAAAGAACCAGTTCACAGCAAATCCAACAATTTCAATAAATTTTCGAAAGGCTATTTCAAGGTAAGCTTTCCTACGGCCATCACAAAGCAAAATTCCAAATAAGAACTTTCTCTACGTAGATTGACAGGAAGCGTTGGCAATTAGTGAGGCAAAACGTAGAACTTTACACATCAAAATATATAGAAACGTTACGCATAGGCCACCTAAACAGTTGGCCTGCACGGGAATTTTGGCGAAGTGCATGTTGGTTGTTTAACTGCACAGCAACCGACACAGGTTAAATCACAGCAAACTTACGTTACACCTGCGCGAAACGTTTCTTCTCCGCCTGCAAAGCAAGAATGTCGTTAAATGCAATGCTTCTATCACGACAAGTTAAGTGTTAGCTAAAATGTTTTTTTGTCCTCCCCATGCAAAGGGATGCGCCCGGGTGGCATTCACGACGTTTCTTTATTTTATGTCATTAGGAAAGTCGCTTGGGGCCAATTCAAACATGCTGCTGATGAAAGGTTGTCTTCGTCACCCCATTGACGACAGCGGTGTATTCTAATTGCTGCAACGCAAGCTCTTCAAATGACATTGGACTGACAACAATCCACATATCAGAACCTTTTGATTTTTTGCATTTCATCAATGAATGCAATAACAGGATTCTAAGTGGGAGTGGAGACATGATTTCTCCACTCCAGTCCAATGATCAATGACGAAGACGGGCTGTGATTCACAGTCAACTGTGGAAACGTATGGTGATCTACAGAACTGGTTAAAGACTTGAACTTATTAACTTGCAAATATTGGCAATTGTTCATGAACGCAGTAACATTCAAATCCAGATTTTGCTTATGCACCTGTTCTTTGCCAAACTTTCTTCATCGTTCCGTTCAGCCGGTGAGAAGAAACATGAACAAGACCCGTAAATAAATTTTTGAAAACGACACGCCCAAGTATTGTTCTCTGTTCTGTGAAACACGAAAAGCAAATAATTTGCTCGCACTGTCAGCGCACACAAAACGTGCTCATTGTGCAGAAGAAACGCACGAAACGGCATAGTAAGAGTTCGAACAGAAACAGGCTTCCAGTTTATTTGTACTGCCAAATCAATTGTTTTCGAACGCCACAAACAAACACAAGTGGGTTGCGGATTTGCCGAGGTGCGTTACTGTCACTAAAACCATGATGGCCATACTGGTATTCTACCATTGCGTGAACGGATAGACAAAAATCGACGCGGAGGTGAGTTTCGTGCGAAAGCAAAATCTCATGAAAACTCACTCAAGAAGACGATTTTAACCTTGCGTAGTGTGTCAAGCCGATGTATGTAGTTGAGACTGGTGAAGGCCGAGAATAAGCCCGATCTTTTATTGTCCAACAATAGTCTTTATTCATTTTGCCCACACGGTTAGGTCAGTCAAACGCAAGTAATTTTTTGTAAAACAACTGAAAATCTTGGTGTTGAGCAAGTACCGTCGTAGCGTGCTTCAGTATACTTAATTCACTGTAGCAAGAAAGCAATGGTTTAAAAAATCCACATTTCGACGCAAGTTCGCAAGTTACAAACAACTTACCCTATCATCGCAGAAGTTGAAGCGTCGGGGTACCATGTTGCCCTTGAGTCGCCTGGAGCTGGGCTTTCGTCACCTCTCAACGGCTCCCCTTCATCTGGGCGCTCTGGAGCCTGAAAGACGTTTTGATTGTCAAGCACATAGCATTTACTACTAATAATGAAAACGTATTTCAACCGGCATAACACCCCAATTATTATCACTCTAAATCAAACCCTCAGCAAAACGAGATTCAATAATGGAGTTATTTTAACCCACAAACGAAGTTCGTGTCCGCTGGGTGTATGTCGCACTTGTGCGTAGCGCGGATCCTCAAGGGCGTCAACAAAAAAGTACTAATGAAGACCTAAAAACACGCTGCTTCAACAACGCCAGAGTCTTCAAACGCCACAGTGGCAACAACCAGTCGGCAGGGCAAACACCCCTCAGCGCTACTAGAATGGAATTAAATCTATTCGATTTTAGATCCGTTCAGATTAAGTTCAATCTGTTCCGATTGAGCTAAATTTGTTCAGACGATTTTTTTACGATCGGCAGGCCCACACATCACTACTAACGAAGCAGCTTGATTTTGAAATGCCGTTAATCTGATGCATTTGTGATGTGATAAATGCGGCTCGGCAATGCTGAAGCTTTTTGTGCAATTAAATAAACGTAGATCGCTGTATATTTAATTAAATGGTTATACTTTTTCATGTGTGATACGTTAGAAGGGTCAGGTTTTCTTTCAAGAAATGTATTGCTGCATGATTATAGAAACAGTTTGGGGTGGGCTATATGCTGTTCATCGGGTCCTACAGTACGAGTTTAGTCAAGTGGGTTGAAGCTATTGCCCTAGACCAGGCTTTTTTATGTGTTTTAGGGCAGTGCTTCCCAACCTTTTTCAGTTCGCAACCCACTTTTAATGCAAGTTTTATTGTGCGACCCACAATGAGCTATGACCAAACGTTCGCGACCCACTTTTAATGTAAGTTTTATTGTGCGACCCACCCACAATCAGATATATGACTAAGATAAACAGTTACGTAAGACCTGCATCTTTGCTACTGTTTACCTGAAATCAACAAACTACTAATCTCCCTATAGTTATAGTAGCCTACC
>JGI24158J21664_10011109_pt1 | contig 11980 bp, 9 predicted proteins | sample Ectturendosymbi3_FD_21664 | JGI IMG/M metagenome (IMG submission 21664) | reverse complement strand
TTGGACATATGCAGTGGCGTAACTGATGGAGGAAGAGGGGCGAATCGCCCCCCCCCCCTGGCAAGCTAAATACGAAAGCCCGGCCCCCACTTAGCTTATATTTCGGTTTTAGTATTCCTTTGGCTTTCACTAGATTGTTTTTTTTTGCATTTTTTGGAGTATTTTCCGGTGATTTAGGGTTGTAGTGTAGGTATCCACAACCGGATTCACCATTATTTCTCCCATGTTTTTTGGGTGTTGCCTAGTTGGTCCCCTGCAGTAGCCAGTGGGCCCATTTCAACTTCGTTTTCCCCTTGGTTCAAAACTCTAGTTACACCACTGCATATACGAGATGTCGGCCTCAAATGAAGCATATGCGGTCATAAATGTAAGTGTTCTTCTTTTATTGGGCGGTGACGTTTTTGCGAAGAAAAACGCTGCTCTAGCAAGAAGCATGTAAGCGCATTTGCAGCATCTTTTACCGCAATCCAAATTGATTTGTTGCGTTTTGCAAGAATCTTTCCACGCTAGCCTTTGCTGCAAATTCGCAGCTCGCGCAAGTAACGCACGATTCGTTCGCTTTGTTGGCATCATCCTGGATTTTCAAACCGATGTCATCCATCCATGCTGCCAAGCTTTTACTGAGTGGACGATCTGACCGAAAGGGCCCTTGCTTGACAGAGCGAGTCAAGCACGTGACTGCGCCGTTTTTGCAAAAGCAAGTAACAGTTTGCGGTTCGACACCGTTAACGTGTCGAATTTCTTCGGTCGAGACAGCGTTGCTGCTCCACAGCAACCAGAAACGCGTGTATCGCTTTCGCTAGCTATTGTCCCAAGCTGCTATTTCTGAGCAAACGAGCAGGAATTCAACGATATCAGGGAACTGCCGCACACTGAAAGTTTGGTTGCGAACTGACCGTTCGAAATTCGGCGCAAGAGGCAACTCAACGCTGCCACTTGGGTGCGTTCGAGTTTGTCCTCTGATTGGCGAGTTTGACTTTAAACATCAGCAAATTAATTCCTGTGAAAACAAGCTTTGTAATAGCAGCTTGAAGACAGTGACTTAAAGTGGTCACTGGAACTAAATCAGTGTGGTGGAAAATTGGCAGGTCCTCAGCTGTAGTTCCTGCACTCGTTTCAACAAAATGATAAACTGCCTGGTGAATCTTTAATTGACAGTGGTTTGAACAAAACTTTAAAAATATTTACGAGTCTTGCTGGGAATTACGTTACTTGCTACCGTTTCAGCATTTACTGTTTTGAGCAGTACCAAAGGTTATCAAATAATGTTATGCAATGCAAACAGTAGGCTGATGAAAACAAACTAATTTGGAGTTTGCTCGCATCATCTCCCTTGAACGCTGTCAAAAAATTTACCAAAGTCATTTCTGAAACATATGCGGCAGCAGCTGGGCTTTGCAGAGTTATATGAGTTTGCTGCCTGAAGCAAAGTTTCTATAGACGACCGAAAAGGATTTACTCGGTTATGGTATCGTCTCAGAAACTGCTTCTGTAAACAATTTTGATTGCATAAGGATTCTGTTTGAATAAAAATTAAAAATGGGCGATTACCGCAACATCGATTTCCACTTTATGATTACATTGAGCTGCTGGCCCTTGTGGTCAATTGTCACGGAAATGTGGACAGATGCAGGGAAAACAAAGTTACGAAAGCAGAGGATGGTAGGCAGATTCCTCGAAAACCCAGCATCAATTCTGATTGCATCAGATTTGAATAAAACAAAGTGCTAGTTCTCTGGATAATTCGATTGCGAATCGCTGTCTGTCTTCTGTCCAGGAAATCAGGAAATCGGCGGACTGCTCGATACTACCTCCGACCACGTCGGCCCACACAGCGTGCACGAAGATCGGCCTTCCCAGCGTCGTAAACGGCGCCCACAAGTGTTACAACAGATCGGGAAAGTCGTACAGAGGAACGCTGAGCATTACTCAAAGCGGAGACGTTTGTAGCCCGTGGCCAACATCCTTGCTGGTCTCTGTAAGTTCATTGGAAATATTGAACTCAATGTTCGAAGCAGCTTGAAAGCCTGAAGCCTTTCTTAACCATGTACCTTTTGTGAGTGTATGCCATGGGATATGGCAGCAACTTTTTATTTTAAGCCTGGTGAAAAATAGGCTTTGAAAGCAGCAGTTGACCAACGTTTTGTTGCAGGCGCTTCTAAATGTTTGCTGGGCTTCATCTGTAACTTTGCCTTAATATATTTATTCTAATGAAGATCTTACGCAGGCATTCGTTTTAATTCGGCATGCTGCACACACAGCGACGTGCGACTTCGACCGTCTCACTGATCACAGAAAGTGATGATTAGAATTTTTTTCTTCGCGATAATTTCCTTCTCACTTTGCTCATAAGACGCTTATTACGATAACTGTCCTGAATTTTTTTACTTTTCGATTGGTATTACGCCCAGTCACAAATTTGCCAAAGAGATTTGTGGAAAGACCCGTATCCCTGAAAAATTTATTAAACCTTTGTAGAGGCTTGTGCGCAAAAGTATCCACAGAAAAATGATGGGCTGTGGTCAACGCTTTGCTATTTGCGTTTAGAATCCATTCAGAGCTTAGCAAAAAAGTGAAAAGGCGTTGTAGAAAAGAATTAAACTGTTGCACCAAAAGGAAATTAATTGCCGGACTTACTAAAAGTCCAACGCACGTGAAGCCTCGCTCGGGTCATGTCTGTGAAAAACGAAAGTTTTAAAGTAAGGGTTCTTAGTCAGGAGTAAACTTGCACCTGGAGGTAAATTTCACTCAACATATACTGAACCTTGATTTATAAAAAACGTATATTTTTTTATCATTCAAAAGTGAAAGTGCTGCATTGGATTATGCTTCAAATTCAAACCTGACGTTAACTTTATGCCTTACCTGCTTCTCTCTACACGAGTAGGATACTATTTTTATTTCAGCAGCATGTGCTTGTTGCAGTATTCACTTTCAAGACTATAATTATAAACAAAAAACTAACAACATTGTGTGTTTTATTGGTCATTTGAACGAAGTCCATTTGTTGGGCCACTGCATTTATTTCTTGTTATCAAAGTTGTTGGGAGTAAATATTTATTTTTAAATATTGTCAATGAGTAAAAACAGGAAAAAGTTAAGAACTCCTGCGTTTAAAGAAATCTAGTCCCAGCAGCTTGGATGCCTGAACTGTGGTTCTAAATTCAGTGGTTGGAAACAGACCGCGTTTTTTTTCAGTATCCGCACCTTTCTGGTGGACACAATTTTTGTCGCAATCCAGGAGGCGAGCGAGACGCCCCTTGGTGCTACGTCAGAAACGGTACAAAAACTGAAAACTGCCAAGTCCCGCAATGCAGTAAGTCCAGTCAATCATCTTTTGTCAATCACTCTCATCTCATGATTTCGTTAATTGACTCTCCGCTCTTCAGATTCCGTTAATTTACTCCCCGCTCTTCAGATTCCTGTAATTTACTCCCCGCATTTCAGATTTTGTTCCAACGGAATCACCTGACTTCGTGACGATCCTCATCCCTGCCGTCAGCGTCCCCCTCTTGCTCGGTTGCTTGGTGATAGTCTTCTGCGTCGCCTGCCGCAAACGGAAGAAGTCAGCCAACCAGGCGAAAGGGCTTCAAGTGGAAACAAAGCAGCTTTCAGTCAAGAAGGTAGAGCCGCGATTGCAAATTAGCGTCTACTTGCGTTGCAGTTGTGACAGTGGCGTAGCCAGCCCAAAATTTGTGGGGGGAATGTTTGCCTTTAGGCGAGCAACAGTATTTTTGTTTGTGACGCCGCTTCTCAAAGCACAACATGACTGAATATGCTAAAAATATGGGGGAGCCACGACCCCCTGGGCCACCCCTGACTACGCCTATGAGTTGCGATTCCCGATAACCCACCTTGCAGCGATATCAAGTTTTAAATCTTGAAGAACATGCTGCATTAGCTTTGGCCCCGCGTCAACCTGGTATTCACAGCCATCTCATCGCTGTACGCTATTCGTTTAAACTAGCCAATGCAAGCTGTTTAGGTACAACGCAATCAGAAAAACAAACATTTGTTCGCTGTCATACGACCTAAAACTGCAGTGAATATTGGACATCTGGTCGTTTTTTTCAGACTAAGGTGCCTGAATTGAGCCCAAACGTTATTCATTCCCTGGGAGAGCTGGGCGATGGAAAGTATGGCAAAGTTTTCAAGGCCCAGATCCTCAGCAATTTGCACTACTGCCCTAACGACCCGGTAAGTGCCAAACTTTAATANCTGGCGCATTTGCATGGTTCAGTGACCTCGCATTGACCTTTTTTTTGCGGAACGTCATTGTCGGAGTAGAAACCGATTTCAGTAAATACTCATGATCAGTACTTATTGACAGGTGGCAGTTAAAAAGTTGTCCGAACGAGTTCTGCCAGCACAGTTACAGGATTTCCAGCGGGAAATGGAGACTTTCTCAGAGTTGCAGCATCCAAACGTTGCCTGTTTGAAGGTGGGTCTTACTTTTCCTCAAAATACGCCAAATATTTTGATGTTTCGTTAATGGCAACAAATAAAACAACATTGTTTTGTAGTTATGGAATTTTAAAAAAACAGCTAGAACTGAATCCGTTTTTTCTCTTGAATAACAATGTTTCACTTTTCCTATATGAAAATATTTTTGGTAGAGTATTCTAGTTTTCCACAAGGAAGATTTTAAACCTTCTCCGGACCGCTTGTTCCAAAATTGTGTTACCCATGTATTTAAAATATTTGATTGTTCATATCAGGTGTTGCCAACAATATCGTATAGAATAACTCTTACCCGTAAAACTTCCGCACTTTTTATGGTTAGAGGTGACCATTTATGGATAGGCCGCATGTCTATTTTAAGCATATAGAGCAGGGGTCTCCAAATTTTTTTTTCCGAGGGCCACATATGGTAATACAGAACATGTCGAGTGCCGGACGTCTTACGCGATGTGATTGTTGCCGGTTATGTTATATTCTACCAAATAAAAATTTGTTTCGTAAGTATTGCATGTTATTCTTTCATCATTGACAAAATGGTTTCGCGGGACGGATGAAATGACTTCGCGGGCCACATCTGGCCCGCGGGCAGTAGTTTGGAGACCCCTGATATAGAGTATTTTGAATCTACGAACCTCTGTGTTTTCAGCATCTTACGATTTCGTTTTGAAAAAAAGCTTGCGTCAAGGGTGTTCTCGAAAAGGTGTCAACTGCGCAGTTTACGTATTCAAATCTGTTTGAGAAAGAACTGTTTTCGGCAGTTTTTGAACTGCCGTTCGAGTTCGTCTGCAGCAACCCCGCTGTCGAGCGATGCAGCGGCGGAACGCTGATGAAATACAGGATGCCCTTACATCGCGCTTTGCTTCGGTGAAGCTGTCAACGCAAAATTTTTTAATCGTGGTTGGACAAACTCTGTTGCCGTAGGCGGTGGTTGTGCATCCGAGTTTGAGGTGCATGGTGTTCGAGTACACTGGCGGCTGCGACTTGCACGAGTACCTGACCATGCACTCGCCCCAAGCCGACTTTGCCAAGCCTCCGAGCAGCTCCAGCAGCCACGCTTCCACCATTCTGGAGCAGGTGGATTTTTTCCGAATGGGGATTCAGGTAAAAACGTCGACCGGCGTTGCCAGGCCTGGTGAAAACTGTCAGTCTCCATTTTTTGTAGACATTTCTGTTGAATCGTGTGGTGATTCTAAGATAAAGTACGTCAATACAGCGCTCGTGGCGTCTGTGATGTTGTCAGAAAACGGAAGTGCAATGTATGTTTTGTCAGAAAGTGCTTATCGCTTTCTCATTATTACTGTGTTCCCATTTTCCCCAAAAAATTAGGAAAACTCCCATTTCTGCAATTGGAAATATTTTTTGAATCGCATTTTTAAGCCTCAACTATAATATTTTTTCTCAAGATTGCTTTCACTTTTTCGTGATACGAAATTGACAAGCTATTTGGCTATTGCACGCATAACTTATAAACATTTCGCTTGGAGTTTTTTGTTATAAAATTTTACCATAACGGTACTGTGCGTTTTTATCTGCTCAATATTTTGTGTACAATGCCGCCCGCCAGTTGATCTTATCTAAACGTTTCGACTGTGCTGCAATTAACGACCAAATGCCCTTTCTTTGAACTCTGCCGTAGGTGGCAGCTGGGATGGAATATTTGTCCAGTCACAACTTCATCCACCGTGACCTGGCCGCAAGGAACGTACTGGTGTGCGGAAACATGGATTTAAAAATCAGCAATCTGGGAGTGGTTCGCGATTGCTACCTGTCGTGCTATTATCGATCGCCTCAAGGAGGTCACATGTTGCCTATCAGGTTGGTGTTTGGTAGAACGTGCAACTTAGCTGTTGTTTGTACATACCGCAGTCAATCGGAACAAAAAATTCTAACCTGGACCTTAATTGCACAGAATAAGCATACCTTCGAAATCCTGTTTCTTAGCGAAGTTCAGGGCGAATAAATTTCGCGGCTTATTTTAGCCGCGTACAGCTTGAACAACTACCTGAAAAAGATTGATTTACTTACGACGTAAATATCTTCGCAAATAAAAACGCATTCTACGAACAGAATTTTTTTCAACTTGTGTGTTGACGAATGGAGCGCCAACGTTTGATACAGTTGCATTATTGAGAAAAAATGGCTACTTTTTGCCACGGCGCGACGATAAGATTTGCAAAGCTGATGTGTCGTGTTCTTCCGAGCGATAATATCAGCTGCTGAAATACCTGCAGCTTCATGAGATAATAAGTTTGCGGTGAATAGCGTCGGAAATGGGCCATATTTGGGTCTGTTTGTTTTAAATATGTTTTACTTGATGTACTCAAACTGCCCATAAACAATGCGGTAAAAAATGAAATGACGGCAAGTTTCTTTCATATGCTTAAAGCAGCGTCTGTTTTTTACCTGGAATCTAAGGCTGCCGTATTTTATCATTCGAAAGAAGGACACGTTTCGATGACATTCACATCATAACATCCACAACATTTCGACCTACGTGCTCTAATCAGAACACCGACGAACTTCGCGAACACAGCCCATCACAGTACACAAGCCACTCACTATCACGTTGAAAAATAAGCTACAGTTTGTATTTAAACACGTATAAAAAGCAAAATGGAGAATTTTTTGTATTTTGAAAGACGTTTTGTTTTTCTTTAAAAAAGAAGACACATGGCCGCTCTGGTGTAATCCTTGTTTTTAGGCAGTTGTAAATTACGGATTGTAAAAAGTCACGTCTTTTTGCCACGCAATGCAAAAATACAGTAGTTGATTGATTTATATCCCATCAGATGGATGGCGCCAGAGTCGCTTCAGAACTGGAAGTTTTCCGACAAAAGCGCAGTGTGGTCGTTGGGGGTCCTGCTGTGGGAAATGTTCAGCTACGGCCTTCAACCCTACTGCGGGTACAGCAACCACGAGGTAAAATTTTCAGTGAAAAAGTTCGCCTCGTGCGGTTCTGCTGGTATTTGTTGTTGCAACGAAGCATCTTCGTCGAACGCGCATGAATTGCTAAATCCTGGCGTTCGATGCAAGCTTTGCTCGACACGTCGAAAAACAACAATCAACAAGATCTGGTTTCACGAACCGAAGCGAATTCTGCCCACAACGCATTTTTACAATTCGTGGTTTTACAGTTCAGCATCAAGCATGTGCTTTGAAGAATTGCAGTTTCATTCCTTGTTCAAATGGAATATGCTGAAACATAAGTTCGATTGATGCACATTGCATGGTCTGGGCCTATGTATATTTTTCCCTCCACAAGATTTGCGTTTTATGCACTAATGACTTTTTAAACATCCAGCAGTCTGCACCATCTTGGGTAAACGAAATGAAAGAATGTTGAAAAAAATTATAACGTCCAAACCAAATGAAGCGTAGCGTAGGGCAAACTTCAAAAGTTACCAACTTCATTACAATAAATTTTCTGCTGCCTTTTCTTTGCAATAAACTCATATTGACTCTTGAAGTTTTAACTTCAGAATTTTTGTTGAGTTAGACAGCTCCAACTCATGTAAGTAAAACTAAGGAAAGCAAGTCAGAGGGTCGAAGCAGCTAAAAATCCTTTTCTGTAATTACTTGTTGCAGAGGTACAGACTTCATTTGGAATTTGACTCACCATACGTGAAATAAATAATAGTATGGATAGTATGGATGCAATAACAACAATTTACGGCACGTATAATGAAGTTAAACCATAACAGGCTTTCATTCATCTTGTGATTTGTTAAAGAACGTATGCAGGAATGACAATTTGACAATACCGTTGGTGTGAAGTAGCATATAATGATTAAGTCTAAGAAAAACATGTACCAGCTGGCTGATCTACTCATTTGGGGATCGGTTTGCAATGAGGGTCTATGGATTTTTCATGAGGCTTGTAAATCTTTTGGTGAAAAGAAATAATGCATGCGGCAACTCGCAATGTAAGGAACATACATTTTTGCACTCTTGTTTTTTGTCAATTTACTATCACGGTTTATACGTACAGTAATTAACATCTCTGTCATGTAGTGTTTCCGTGAATTGTTTCGAAACCGTGCTGGCAAGTGCAGGTTGGATTTTTGGCATAAAATTTTTTCTGTTAAATTTGAATTGTTTAGCAGATATTCCGCAGGCTTGTAATGAAGCGCTGCGTGACCGTAAAAACCTTGGAAGCCACCGAATGAGGCGGTCGCTGTCGACCTGGTAGATTGAAAGTTCAAGTCACAGCCATAAAAATTCCAGTCACGTCAGAGAACAAGGGGCAGCTTGTTCAGACGTCTTCGCTTTTCTCCGGTGTCGCCGAACAGCAAAAAATTCCGGTTGAAAGCTTTGAGTTGAAGATGCAATGGATAAACTTAAGCTGCTAGTACTGAGACGAACACAAGTGGTTTGTGAATGCAAGTGACTGACCGCAAGTTAATTCACCAAGTGCAGAAAGACACGCATTCTTTAACTTGCCAAAAACGCGCTTCGTAGGTTCTGGACATGATCAGCAAGCGTCAGCTGCTCTCCTGTCCCGATCAGTGTCCAGCCAAAGTCTACTCCCTCATGCACGAATGCTGGTACGCGCAGCCCACACAGCGACCGCAGTTCAAGGTGAGTGGCAAACTTCTGGCAGGCACCAGTGGCGTGCGGCTTTCTGCTCACTGCAAATAGACAAGAAAACAAACTTTGAGTGCTCAGCTAAAGTGCTTTGTCGGCTTGGCTGTGAGTTTGCCTTGACTTGCGCTTATCCTTTGTGCCAAGTTTTCTGAAACCGTTATTTTGCCACAGGCTACATTTCAACGGCCTATCTTTCTTGTTTACGCTCATTAGCTGACTGTGCTGGCGATAAGCGACCGAAATTGCTTAAACGCAAGTTATAATCACTGAAGTATAAACACTGTCTTCGGGCGAGCCAACGCAGTTAGCGTTGGAACTCCTTAAAACTTCATAAAATGTGAAGATGCAGAAAAGATAACTTTGTCTTGGCAATATCAAGAAATGTCTTTTTTACATTAACCGATATTGAACATGTTGCGATAACAAAGCAAGAAATTTTTACATTTTTCGCTGCAGACGAAAGCAATTCTTCACTGGCCGAGAGAACACTGCGTTGCTAAAATTACTTTTAGTAACGAATTGTTCATTGCTGCTTCTACTACTGCCAGTTTTCGTACGTTTACACTGTTATCTGTCGCGCAAACGGACCAGCAAGTCCGTACAACATGTTAATTACCAGTATGCTAGGCGGTGGTAGAAAATGAACGAATTTATTGTAGCAACCGTTCTTTCTGATGGTCACCTTGTGCTGAACTTCCACTGCCATTAAATATGAAGTTTGATGTGGACTTTACATGTGATTGTATGTTTCAGGACATCCACGCCAAGCTGTCTGGGTGGGAAGGTACCAGCACTACACGCATGACATCACACCTAGCGCAAGGTATTCACCGTCAACTGGCCAACATGAGAGAAGGTGGAGCACTGTACCCAGGCAACCAGGGAATCATGTGAGCAGGCCTACCATGAGTGGAGTCTTTTACATATTCTTTTTGTTAACTTCTTCCACATGCGAAAAAACGGTGTATTTCTCGCGTATCGTTGCGCAACTTTGAGAGATGACGCAAGAGTTTTCAACTGGAAGGCGAATATATCCCCTCCTGAAGTTTTCGAAATCGTTTGCAACTTCACGCCTTTTGTTTATTTCTGCAGGTTTTTGAAATTGCCCATTTAAAAAACTGCTCTCTGGTAGCAAACTTGAAGTAAATTCATGGCTGTTGTGAGAAATTTAAGCAAAAATAAAGTTTCCTTCATTTACCGTCCATGATTTCAAGTGTTATGGGCATGACTCCAACAACCTCATGTTTTATTGAGATAAGCGAAAAATATTGCTATTCAGCTGAATTAAAGGAACCAATAACTTGTAATTTGGTTGTATATGATGCTTTTCGTTTTATTTGAATACCGTGATGTTCGCTGAACCTGAATACTTCCCATGTCCGCTTGCTTAGCCTTAAAAATTAACGGAACTTTTCATTTAGTATAACGTGAGCAAAGTTTCAAATAGGCGCAATGTGCTGTGAAGGACATGTTTGCAAATACATGCGAACAACACATTAATTTTCTTATCCTGTTTAAACAAGTCGATGCTCTGTTGTATTCCACTTAGAACTAGATGAAAAATTGGATTGAATATTACGCAGCAATGTTTTTCCAGTCGAATGCTGAGCAACATGTTGGAGTTTTTGTAACAGCCAAGACTTTCGTTGTGCTTCGCTCAGTCACGAGTATCTACCAGTTATAACCTTTCTTTTCTTTCGTTCATTTATTTCAGTTTGGTTTCATTAACGCCTTTACATACAGGATTGACGGTCCCCCTCACCAGACTCAACAGAACGTCCCGCCTTCTTACAATATTGCAACAGCTCAAGGCTATCCATCTGGTTCTCCAGGCGTTCAAAATCCAGCAGTTACCGCCCGCTTCTACCCATCTTCGGGAGCAGTCACATCCTCATCAGGAAACACCCACACCCCGAACTTTTATCCCCCGCAGTACAACTACCCTCCTGGGGCCCTGCCCAGTAATTCATCGAACCAAGACATGAGGTCCTACGCGATGTACAAGATGCAAGGAAATCACCACCACCACAGCGCACCAAGCAGAAGCAGCGGGAGTGTGGCATCATCAGAATATAACCAGCACCCCCCCATTAGGACCCCAGGCCTGCCTTCTCACGTTGAAGAAGGCTATTCACGTCAGCAGCAGGGCAGGCCCGCTCAGCCTCTGGTTGTGCGCGACATTCCGCGCGAAAACGGAATCGACGAAAGTAACCCGGATGTCGTGGGCGACGCCCATCCCCTCTTAGATCGACAGAGACCCCCCAGCGGTGTGCGTTCTGACCTTCGGCCCTCTCTCAGCGTGTTTAAAGATCAATCAGGGCCAGAAAACGGAACAAACAGTCAAACATCGGAGCCGCCGCCTTCCTCGCCTGGACGAACACGCCCTGTTGTTGCTCCAAAACCCCCAAGCGCCATGGATGGCAATCAAAACAACCACCGCCAATGTCGCCCAACGGACCCTTCAAAGCGAAGAGATAGAAGCTTGTCCCCCTCTCGCTTAGTTGTCAGCGAAGGTGCAGTCCGCCGTTCTGAGACATCTAGTGGCAAAACAACGTCCTGCGATTCCGGCTTGCCTGGAGAAGATCCTGAACAAGAATTGGACAGTGAGGGGGCAGACAGCCATCGCCCTTTGTTGGCGCCTAATGCTGGCGCTTCCCCGCCACGTGGTGGCCTCAAAAATTACAATAGTCCGCAGCCTTCTGTCGGAAAAGGGCAGGTGGTCTGATGGTTGTTTCAGGTCTTCAACGTTTGCTTCGACGCAAGAGAAACATGACAGAGTAACATTGCGAGGACCCCCGGCCCAAGATGGCCAGACATGGAGCAAGGCCACATGGCTCAAAGGCCGAGACTGCTGCAGCAGTCGCGTGCCTGCCATGTTCAACAGATTTGCACGAGTTTGAAAGCCGTTCGTGTTACTACTGAAAATCATAAACAG
>JGI24158J21664_10011107_pt1 | contig 11982 bp, 4 predicted proteins | sample Ectturendosymbi3_FD_21664 | JGI IMG/M metagenome (IMG submission 21664) | reverse complement strand
TTTGGGGGAAATTTGGGCAAAAATGGTGTTTGAAGTGCTTTGATTTGAAAAAAATGCGCCCAAAATGGAATGAAATGCAGTCATTTTTTTGAGGTCATTTTTTTAGTTTTTTTTGGGCAAGTTTTGGGAAATTTGGCAAAATCCTTCGCACCCCCAAAAATTTGCCTGCTCCTACACCTACGAAAGGCTATGGGCTTTCAGAGCTAGCACTGATTACAAAAGGTAGGGTCTGGTAAAGCGTCATTTGCAGCCAAAGTGGTGTAGTAGGTAGGTGCGTTCAACACTTGACTAGCACGCATATGACACTTTACTAAACCCTTTTTCCCAAGCCGTGGCATTGGTACCAACCCAGGAAGACAATAATACGTGGAACAGTCCACACGCCAAATTTAGTTAAAAATATCAGGTTTCGAACCGAAAATGCAACTATACAAGTTTTTTTTAAGAAATGTACTACGTTATTAGTGGTGTACCGTTCTGCCCCTAACAAAAATAATCAAAATGTTGTAGAACAGTGCTCTTCAATCTTTTTGTCATCGAGGAACCCCTGATATACTTTAGCGTTTGTCATGGAACCCCATTAACAAAAATTTGAAAGACACGAATTACTTGTAAGAAAATCAAGTATTTCATCATAAGATAATTCAACAAATGAACAGTTATTACAGAACTTACAGAGCAAGAAATTTAATGACTCGCTTGTTCTTGCATTTTTGGAATTTAGCTGCTACATTCAGAATATGGTCATCCGGCAAAAAGAACCCGTATCTGAAATATGTGTCGTCCTATTTTCTAACTTTGGCAATTGAATTATATTTGGTCCGCTTCGGATCAGGTGCCTCTTTTACATTTGAACTACACTGCTCATTACCGTCCACAACTTCGCTGTTGTTATTATTTCGCTTCACATATGAAAATATGCCATTTTGCTTCATCTGGCTTGACTAATAGTAAAAAGTTGGATTTCACATTGTTTCTACTTTATTCCCACAAAGGTTAAACAGCAGCTTTAATCTGTGACTCGGTCTACTCTCTACTAGACTCAGGCTGAGTCTACTTTCTACTCAGTCTACTCTTGTGAACTGTACATCGGCAACGTCGTATAACTGTGATGTAACAATAACGTTCTTCTTTCTTGTTCCGCTATCTGCACTCAACCTCCTGTATAACTAACTGACCTACTTGGAATCTGAATGCGGCACGGTGATCTAAAAAATTTCATAATGACGCATCAACATACTGAAGCAAAATTCATTTCCCCTAAAAAACGAGAAACTCTCACAGAACCCTACTACATGTTTTGCGGAACTCCTGTTGAAGAGCACTGTTGTAGAAAAAGAAGCGGCATGACGTGGCTATAAGCTGTTTTAATAACAACCAACATGTCAAGATTTCTCTTATCACTCTGAAAGTTTCAGCAGTTTGCACGGTTCAACAGTAATGTTATAAAGTTTCATGAGGTCAAAATGAAGCCTGTTTCAGAAAAAAGTGGCGCACAAACAAAAGGATAAAAAATGCCTTAGAAATACCAACATTTTAAACTATATCCCAAGTTTTGGCAATTCCAGCATATTTGTGGTTAAATACCAATCATTTACGAAATTTCGTTCAGATGGTCTGTCTCAAGATAAATCTTGTGAGGAGGTAATTAACCAGTAGGACAAAGAAAAATTCAAATAACACTTTTAAAAATAATTACAATACAAAAATTTCATCCTTATTCTTTGAAAGTTTCTGCATATGTCAAAATGTCTGTTGAATGTTTTGAAACTTTCGGGGGTGGCAAGTACCCCAAATGCCCCCCCTGGTTGCCGCACCTGCCTGATGCTATGTACGTTTCGCTGCGCAGTAACGATTTTGTTGTGAGAGTGATTAAAAACGGACGTCGGGAAGTAAATAATCGTTTGGTATGGAAATAACAGATGTCACATGTCGCAGGAAAACGTAATCAAATTTTGGATCGCATTACATCCATCGTTACCCGACTCGTGTAGCGTTTAGAGGTTTCAACCTGAGCAGGTTGATTAAGCCTGCTCTATCAACCTGAGCAGGTTGATAGAGCAGGTTGATTAAGCAAAACCAGCCTTTTCAAAGCTGCTGCTCCCATGTATTTAAAGAAAGACAGGGTTTCTAAACTTTGCTTCAAACTTATACCTGGCTTAGGCCTGGTCACGTCTATAGTTTAGTTGCTAGTTAGTGAAACCACGTGTCAGGTATCTGTATCTTTGGTAACTTGTCCACGTGACCTGCTTCTGTAAACAGCTGTGATCGGTTGCAACACGCATCTTATACCCCAACCTCGTTCATTCTCAAAAATTACCAAAGAAGAAATGCTTATCGCTAGAAGTCAAAACAGAACGAAAAATTTCCGCCACGAAAATAAAAATTCAATTGCTCGTGTCATGTCACCAATCTGTTTTATGAAGGACGAACGCTTTTCTAAAAAAGACTCATAAAAACAACAAAACATATCTGAAATTATGACATTTTTGTTGCACGTAGTTTGATACAGAACCGTCGCCAGAAAGTTTTCAATAGGGGCACTTTGCAGTTCTGCGGGGGGGGCTTGACATTATAAAATTAACCAAAATTCCACCTATGTATAGTGTTTCACGTTTCAGTTTGGAGGGTCTTGGAGCTTTGTTTGGGGGGGGCTAAGCCCACCAAAGCCCCCCCGTGGCGACGGGACTGGCTTGATAAATAGGCATTTTAATACAGCTGGTAGCGATTGCTCAAAGAAAAATTTGCTGTGTTAAAGCGTTGAAACAATCTAATTCGCATGTTCGTGTTCGTCCTGCAAGTTAAAAAATAAAATGTTTCCCAAAACAAAAAATTAAATGCATCTTAATTCTGCGACACTTGTCCACAAAGCTTTGGAAATTAACTTTATTATTTCTGTGCTGCTAATTAAGATGCAGCAGTTACACAACTTCGGCCGTTTCTTTAGGGATGGGAAACTTGGCCTGATCATAAGATTATTAGAATTTTGTCGATTTGAGAATGCTATTTCTCACAAAATAAACGAAAATGTGAATACACTACCTGCATAGGGCGATATTGGAAATAAAGAAAATGACTGCTCACCTTCAAAATATGCCTTACGATATTAAACAACTGACACTTTAATTTTCTCATCAAACGCAAAGTTACAGCTCGCGACCAATTGAAGCACATCCTAGGCAAGCTCAGCTGTTACAAAAACAATTGAATTAGAATCTTCGAAGTAAAACAGTTGATTAAGCACGCGTCACCAAACCTAGTAGGATTGGTTTTGTTCTCGGTCAGGTCATACCGAAGACTTGAAAAACGGTACGTGCGCCTGTCCATCCTCGTGGTGGGCGTTAATGGGTTGGTACAAGGAAAAGGTTCACACGTGATGCTGCCACTGACTCGTCATCAATGCAGCGTTCACTACGAAAGTGACCACCTGCGAAAGCAAGCCAAGATGGGCTACGCAGACCACTCGTGACACTCCGGAAGGAGTACACATAGCGAGTAGCAACGAAACTGAACTTGGCGTCTTTTAAAACATTTCGTTTACCAAATTTTTCAGTTCGTTTGACGAAGTATATCTAGTTTCCATAGGAATTTTACTTGCGATGATGGCTTCCTTTAAACAACTGCTGGATGGGCGAATTTTCTCTAACTCCTTACAAAACTATATGTGAACTTTACTGAAGTTCCTGTATCAGTTGGTTTTCTTATCATAATTTTACAGTAAGTTGTAGAACTTACATATGAAGGGGTAAAGTGGAAGGCGTAGGAACAAACTTGCCGAAGAGTGTATTTTATGTAACCCAAACACTTTTTGCCTTTAATATGTTCTTGGATCTATGGCATACTTGGGTCTGAAGTCACGAATTTTGCTTGGTTTTGTTCACTCTGCCTGAGACTATCTCTCAAGATAAAAGGTATTGGATGTTTGTCATTGCTTTGTTGATATAACGGTACAAACTGCGGTATGATTTAGTGTAGGTCACATATAAGCTAATGAAGCCAAGTTGGTTTGTTCGTTCCTGCGAAATGAAGAGAGTTTGTGTTAAGTCTGTCAATACAGAAGTTGTTGAAGGGACATCACCTCCAGCCTGCAGACCATGGTTTGGGGCGATATGGCTTTACAAAACCAAAATATTTGAGCACACCAGAAAATTACAAACAAAACAATCATGCCCTCCAGACACTGACCCTCGAACAAATGTTCTGCAGTTCATTGTAATTCACAGCTTGTCATCAAACGGGTGACGCTTGGTGTGGTTCATTTGCTTGGTTTCCAAACAGCATGTCACACTTCCTGAGCAGTCACTGAATTTTGTACAGACGCTACATAAGATTCGCCACTGTTTTAGATATCTTGACATGGTCGTCACATCATGTCATTTGAAGGAATTTTCTCCGACCTCTCCACTGTTTCTTGGACGTAACCTCGGTTCTCCAGTCCTGGGTATCCTTCTCGCTCATCGCTATTATCGTTTGCATTTTGAAGACGGGTAAGGCCACAACAGGAGTGGAAGGACCGAGAGCTGTCGCACGAACTACTGCTGTACATTCTCGAACGTTGTCTTTCGTCAGCGGTCTCAGTCCAGGGTATGTTGAACGGAGCAACAGTCGTGCCATTTCTTCGAGCAGCAGGACGGTCAATGTCAGCTACTGTGACGTTTAGACTTTGTTTGGGAAACTTGCGCTTTGGAGCAAGGTCTACAAATCATAAAACCGCAGTTACTTAAATGAAACTAACAAAAACTTTCAATAATATATTATTTAGTCGCCAACTTCACGCAGCCTTCTTGCAAAGCATTGTTTAGCTTACTTGTATTTACCAAGAATCCGTTAAATGCGGTGAACAACAACAAAAAGTGTTACCTAAGAAACAGGAAAAATGCAAGAAAACATTAGATGGAAAATAGAAAACTGCGTATAAAGCATTCTGCGATGCGATACATCACATTCGAAACCACCTCCGGTATTGACAGTTAGGCCTACTGCAATTCTTTTAAAGCGTTAAGGAGCTTAAAAACACGAGCGGATCACACTTAAGTGAACAACCTTTGCATTACGTGAAATATGACAACAGGGGCACCCGCAAACAAAGCTTGGCAGCAGCGCAGGTGCGTAACGAGGGGGGCATAATTCCCCGGGCGCCGAATCACTATGGGTGCACCGAATCACTGCTGGGGGCGCCGAAAAGTCCCAACGATGTCACAATACCTTCTTCAATACAGTATATTTGCTTCCAAAAGACGTCAGGTTCGAACATTGGGGTGCCAAACTTGCTTCTTGCCCAGGGCGCCATCTTACCTCGTTACGCCCTTGCAAGAGCGAGCTTCGTTTGAGCAGCGATAGCTGGAGCGCCGCTCCATTTGTAAAAAAGGAACTCGCTCCTTTTCTAATCTTGAAACTCTCCTCGCTCTGTTTTTTAATCGTTCGTGAACCAGGCTATGCACGCGATGAACTTTTGTACCTCACCAGCCCGTAATTACAGTGATGAAGCGCCATACCGAATTCTGTGGGTGTGACCAACATGTGTCGTGGGAGTAAAGAACTTATTGCAACCTTGCAACATGTACGTGTATGTGTTTATCCATTGTTGCCTCACACATAAGCAACACACCGTCGCTTTACCGCGCGGTGAATAGTTATTTAAGCTCGTGTGGTGTGCGAGTTCCTAGCAGTTGGTAATGACAAACTGCTGTGTAGTAACATCAACTATCTAAAGAATCACGCAACTTATTGACGCAAAAGATATATTTGCATTTCACAGACGTTAAATGACTCTTCAGGTTGCTATTTCGCGAAACCATGGCAGCACACGAAAGCATCATAACCTGGTTTTGGCAGGTAAGCGATAACATTATCATTTACCTCGTTGTTTAAAGTGTTGGCTACCTTCAAGCAATATGATCAGCTGCTTTTGAAACAAAAAAAAAACATGTGAACAAACCTGTTTTCAATGGCCAACACGCAAACTGACCTGAGCGTTTCTTCCCACAAAGCAACTTCTTGTAGAGTCGGAATATTCGTCGTTTGCAGATGAACGCAATCAAGATAAACACGCCTTGCAGAGGAAGGAAAATCTCGAAAATGTACCAAAGAACCGGAGTTTCGGCCACTGCTGCAGCAAACCCGATCGCCCAGACAAATCCCATCACCGTGGACATCTTTACGTAGAGAAACACGTTGATCTTTGCCTCACTCATGGAAGGTTTACTTCTGGCCAGCGGCAAAACACTGCTTCGCCGACGTCCAGACGAAATTCGCTGTTGCCAAGAGTTTTCTTTCTGGTGCGCACGCGCTGTTCTTCCCTGGATGCTGTCGTGCTTCTGCAGGTTCATATCGGGGAAGACGTTGTCGCCCTTCGCAGCATTCGTTGTTTGACTGTTGCATAAGAAGCGCAGAAAGGTGAAAGGAGTGCTTGAAATTCAACTGTTTTAAGAGTTTGATGAATGTTTCTTCTCCTTCGAGAATAACGACAGTTTCCAAAAAAGCAAGCGCAAACGCTACAGCTCAGTAAACTTTAATTGACGCAAGAAGGAAGTGAGCAAAATTATAACTTATGGAGTGTCTGGTTAAACTGAAAACATTTTAAAACTAATGTAAACCAATCACAATCTTTGATTTTTTTACTTTTTGTGATTTGAGATGTCCACGTTTAACCCCTGGTTTTGCTGCAAATCCATTTTAGAAGGAATATTGCCTTTCTAACGTTGACCACGACAAGATTTTTGCATTTCGATGCAAAGACTGAATGCAAACATTGGCGAGACACATACAGTGAGTGCCAACACAAAGCAAGCTTTTCTATTACGACAGCGCAACAGCTGTTTGTTTTCTCACGTGCTGGTATGGAGGAGTTCCATGTGCACCGACATGTCTTAGCTTTTAGTGTTTCCATACTTACAACTGTTCACAATTTTGTCAGAAAATTGATTCCACATTAACGTTCTTCCGCCAAGGAGCTGCGGGCCAGCTAAATGGGCAAGCCAGTTTAAGTTCAAAAAATGTTTTGAAATCACAACAAATATTTTACTAACGTTTCATTTTTGAAAATTACAAACAGCGGTTCATTGCTAAAAAAACAAACAGTGAATCAGTGCTGAAAACAAATATGTAGAAAGTTTTTTCTGAACAGAAGAAACGGACTACAGCATTCCAAACGGGCTACAGCATTCCAAATGGCTCAAGGTTTTTCTGCTGAAAGTTTCACTCATGCTTGGCAACATCAGTGCTGGAACTTTGGAGACATAGCATAGAGAGTAAAGAAACGCTTTTTTCTTTTGAAAAAGTGGGGAAAACGTTTCCTCGCCGGTGCGCAACAACAACACTGTTACAAACAAAGGGTGGCTTAGCAAGCAGTGAGAAAGCGTCGCTTTACTAGTCAGCAGAAAACAGTGCAGTATGCAGTAAGTCATTTAAGAAGACAGTTAAACTACCGCCATGAAATGAGTTCGATTCCGTCGCATTTCCCAGCCAATACAAGTCTATACCATTTTGCTGTAATTTTTTGTAGCAGCAATTCCAGCAATTAAGGAGATTTCTGTTCGTTTATACGTTGTGCAGATATACTGCCTTGATATCTACAGAGTTGAACCGCATGCACCTGAACTTAAAGATCGCTTGACGTCCACACTTACCTCGTCGGGGTTGAGGGAGTTGCACTTGGCGCAGCCCGAACGTCCACGCTGCTGAGCCTTCTCTTCGCTCGTGCCTTGGTGCGACTGAGTGCAACAATCGATGCGGCGAAAAAAGCACCGTTTACCAGAAGAATGACAGCGAGCGGAACGCCGAAAGCAATAATATTCGCAAGTGAGTTGTGAATCCAACACTGGCTTGAGTTCGAATCGTAGAGGTAACCAAATTTTATCCACGGTGTGGCAAATTCGACAATCAGGCATATACCCACAGCAACAGCTGGCACACCCCAGCCGTAGAGCATGTAACGCAAGACAATAAGCCGTTTCTGTCTTCTGAGATGTGCCGAAGGGTGATTTACCACAGAACGACGGAGGGTTTTCTGGATACCTGGAAGAAAGTGAACAATTGATTTTTGTCAGTCAGCGGCAATGGAGTTGTTTCGTTCTAAACTGGTGTCAGGTCGCTCGCGGTAATATATGTGTTTCAAAACCTACAGCTTCATTGCTGCAGTTTTAAACTTGGTTTTATTTTTTCAGAACTTGCTCGTCGATTTTATGCTTTGCGTTTTGCAACGTTTATTGAATTACAGCCTTCTGAAAAAGTCAAAAACACTTTATGGCTCCTTTTCGTAGGCTTTTCTGGGGTAACACACACGGATAGCGACAGCATTGGATAGATAGATTTTAATGCAGGCGTCGGAAAAAAACAATAATAAATTCGTTGAGAACCGCTTTTGAAAACATATGGGAATAGCAACTATGCAGTCAAACATAACTTCTGTGAAGGCATGTCTTCGTCCAGGTTACACCAGCTGCATACTGTCAGTTGCTTTCTGCTGAAACCATTCCTGCAAAAAACAAAAGCACCCCCACCTTGACCAAATGTTTTCCACACGTCATAAGCTATGACGTTGTTCCAGAAAGCTGTAGTGAGAAATAGGTAATGGAGAAGGATCGATATGGCCGTGCACGTGTCGGAGGATTCCGTCTGGTTGGCACCGACCAGGAATGCCAGTAACGCAGAAAACAACGCCATAGTGAGGTTCATTATATTGCATCCAGCCACAGATCGGAGTTCTCTGCAAAAACAAAACGTTTTGATGCACTCGCACACGTTGTGTCTAAGGATTGCAACCCCGCAGTTACCCCTTTAATGGCTTCTACGTATGCTCTGTACAAAAGCAGCCAACAACGATAGACGGGTAGACAACATACGCGGTATGTATTTGCAATAAAGGCTTACGCTTGCTTGTAACGCTTGTTTTTTCAAGACAGTTTACCTGGTGTCCCGAAAAGCCTGAGTTGGTTTTGAAACAACGTAGTTTTTTTCTTTTGTCGAGGAAAGTACCTACGTTAAGCTATTGTGTCCACAAAACACGAATAGAAAGCGTAAGTTGAATTCCGAAGAAGTTGTAAGATCGCGTATCAAGCTACAGGCGGCATGCAAAACATGGATGCACAAAACGCCCATGCTAATCCTTTGTTTGTAAAGGCTTACGAAACAACTGCATTAAGTTATGCATGAAACCATGTACAACCATCGCGCTTACTCAAATAAGCAGTAAGTCAAGAAGGTGATTGCCAACGCCGCAAGTGTGAAAACCGTCAATGCAAAGCTGACCCAAGAGATGACGTAAAAGGTGAAGTCCATCGGGTCAGACGCAACAGTTGGTTGATTTGCTGAAGCTGTAAAGTTATTGGAATATGTTACATCCACTGAGCAAAAACGCAAACGTACCCTCGGAGAGTATGTGAGTGGCTCTAACATAGTTGCTTTTTTCAGAGTCACTTCATGCTATAAACCAGTGGTTTCCAGCCTGGGGGGCAGCGATCCTGTGGGGGTCGTTTGCCTTTTCTCAAGGGGTCGCGAGAGCTTGTGATGAAATATTCGTAAGTACTTCTCTATTTTGTATTTCATATATGGAACCATTTTTGTCGTAGCCAAAATAATAGGATCACCTGGAAAAAATGATGGCCTAACTTTTCATCCAAAATTGTTTTAAATGTGATTACGACCATTACAAAGTTTTGAGTGTGATTATGACCATTACAGTACAGAGTAATGTTGCGTATGGCAACGCACGAATGCCGGTAACTTTGTGACGCAAGAATGTGCTGTGTTTGTAAATTAGATATCTGAACGCTGCATTAAATTGGGAGTTTTTCTAGTTTTCGATGAGTTGTGCTGTGGAGTGACTTGTTGACGGCGCGGATCTCTCGCTGATGCTGCCATGTGCATTAGTTTAATAAATGAGTCTTTGTTCAACATCAGCCATTGTGATATTCCATTGTGCAAACAGCCAAACACAACTGCATTTCATCTGCCTGACTGGAAAGTTTCAGAAGGGAGTCGTTAGGTTAAATTGGGTTTATGAACCAACGGTTATGAACCACAGTTTATGAACCAATGGTTTGTGAACCACAGTTTATGAACCAATGGTTCTTAAATGGTTTATGAACCACAGTTTATGAACCAATGGTTCTTAACGGGGGGCACGCTTCTCCGGGGGTCATTAGAAAATTTCCGGGGGATACGAGCCCTTACGCGCTCTACATCATGAAAAGTTTTTGACCGGTTTTAAATCAGGGGCTTGAAACAAAGAACAGTTATTCAAGTGAGGCGTGGTTGAGAACAAGTTAAAAACCACTGCTATAAACTGGAGCAGGGTTTCCCAAACTTTTTGGGCCATGGACCCATTTGTGAATCCGTTTTTTCTCGGATCCCAATCATGTTGCATCGATTTTGTCCGCCCATCCAGCGCGTAAATAAGATACAAAATGAAAAATAAATGACACTTAACGATTTATTGTAAAAACTGACAACATCAATGGGACGGATGGGGTTGCTTCTTACTGCAGAATTTACCAACTTTATCAGAGCTACTTCTTACAGGTAAACTCGTAAGTCAGAGTTCACGGTAACTCTGGATCTGTGTTTTGTCTTCATGTTTGTAAGAGCTGAGAATTCTGTCTCACCTAGAAATTTCGCTAAAACCCGATAGGATTACATTATGCATTACATTAACAATTCACTTAATATAAGGATAAACAGAATGGAAAATTCGGGAATGATCTTAGCAAAGAGCGAACATTCCAGACTAGCGATAAGTCATTTGACTAATTAGTACTTCACAGACGCTGAATGCGAGAATCACTGTAAACAAGTTTTTGCAGAAAATTTCAAGATGGCGCAACGACTAAGATTTACGTTTGTAAAAGCTTGCGAAATCGTTTCAGTTACGAATTAAGTCTTTTTGTTACAAATCAAGTTATTGTCGTTAATAAAGACCATTGTTCCAATTGTAGTTAATACTAGCCTACGAACACGTACAGGTGAGGAATGAAAATTCCATAGGTGAGGAATGAAAAGTTCTAAAATGAACCAATGGAGGAATGCATCAAAAAGTCTTGGGAACCACTGGTTTAAAACTAGGAACAGTAGCGGAAATAGAAAACGTTTCGCGTGTTAGCGGCTAAACTCAGGATGCACTACCTGGGATGATGCCACAAGTAACAACAGCACGATATTCCCAAACGCGACATAACGTTTTGTGAAAATTTTGTATAAGAAAGCAATCGTTCCTTTTCATACATCGCCCAAATTCTCTGATGCACTTGCCCTAAAACGATTACTTACATGGCACTGTGATTCCGTCAATACAAACAGCGTAAGTATCGCCAAAAGATATATACTGCTCCTGAGATAAAGTGATGTCCAGGTCTTTTAACCACAGGGTGAAGTTATCGAGCACCACGAACTCGGACGTGTTCAGCGGAAGGTAAATTGCACATGCTGATGGGGGTGTTGCGTGAACGGTATTCTTCACAAACAAAAACGAAAAGGTTTGCCCGAAAGTTCATTCTATTGAAATGGTAATCGCTCAGTACTTCTTAACAAAAAATTACTGCAAGACTGCACACGACATCAACTTTAACAACAACAAAAAAACAAAGTTGTTTCTTGTCTCAAAAGGACCCTACATTGTAGCTTGAAGTTATGGGCCAGAAAAGAAATAAAAGCTTTCCATTGTTTTAAAAATTGTTCTTTTTATACTAAGTTGATCGTTTATTTGCAGGTGATAAAAAGTGACACTTAGTTGCAGCCATAGGCGTACGGGAAGGCATTTTACTGGGGGGGGCGGAAAAAATTTGCCCTGAAAATAACAATTTGCTCTGAAAATAGCAATTTGCCCTAAAAATAAACAATTTACCCTGAAACTAACTTATTAGTTTAATCCGAATGGGGCCTGAAACCCAGGGTTGTCCATGGGACATATTTATCTGTCCCATTCCCATCCCATAGCAATTTATGCCTGTCCCATCCCATGGGACGTTCCCATAGGAATGACATNNC
>JGI24158J21664_10011106_pt1 | contig 11983 bp, 5 predicted proteins | sample Ectturendosymbi3_FD_21664 | JGI IMG/M metagenome (IMG submission 21664) | reverse complement strand
GGGCCTGGGGACCACTGTTCTAATGGATGTGATCTTTCAGTTTGTAGAAACTACATTAGCAGCGAATCGTCTGCTATGACAATCAAATTAAGTACAGGACTAACATCTTCCTTTCCATTGTAAAAACCTTCTGGCTGTTACCAGTCCTTGGCCTCGTGCAAAACAGTTCTTTGTGATGCTAACATGTTTACAGACAGCGAATGAGCATCAGATCAGCAAGCATATTTAATGGTTGCGCAAGTGGGTACAGCAGAGCTGTTTTGTGACAATGTGTTTTTTTCATTTTTCGTGATTAAATGATCCGCAGTTTGCCAGAGCGAAGTAAAAGACAGTAGAAAGCATTTTGTGGAACTTTTGTGTACGGGAGTTGCCGCCGTCAAAAGCCATGTTAAAAGTAGAGTGCATCAAAAAACAGTGTGCAGGAAAAACCATCACCAGCTTCCTTGCTAGCACATCCCAGAATGCTAGCTTGTCAAGTGCTGATGGAGTGTGACGTTTTGTTGTTGAACCTATTAATTTAGTGTATTCATTTCTTATATTTGTAGCATTTCCAATGGGTATACAGTAGTTTGTGAAAGCAAAAAATTGCACAACTGTTAGATTGTTACTGTTGAGCTGTTATTGTGTCATTAAAACCCTTGAAAAGTTACTTAATATTCTTTGCAATTCTGTATGAACCTCAGCTATTCTTTGAAATACTAACGATGCGGTTATCACGGGAGAACGCCCGGTTGTTCTACCGGTGCAGGTTTTTCCAGAATTGCGTCAGTTTAGTTCAAGTCTCAAACAAGGGTGAAAACCATATTTCAACTCATTTTCACGATTACAGTGCATCCTCGATTATCCGGCCATGTTGGGCAACCTTTTTCCAAAATCTTGGCCGGATAAGAAAAGTATCTATCGTAGGGTTCCTACCGTCCACCACCTACACCACACTTAAAAGAACCTAAAGAACGAAAAAACGAAACTAGTATGAGAACAAGCTTAGCTACAAAACAATTTAAATGCTAAACGACACAGTTTTTTTCCACTGTAAAACGTGTAGATTTTAGACTAAATAATTGAATGTACCCCACTGTACTTTGATAACAGAGTAGGCTTTATGGTTGTTGCAATGCCCCGTAAAATCTTACACCTTGCCGCTAGGTAAGAGTTTCACTACATACAACCAACAATGGGTTGGCGGAGCAACGCTCAGCTTTCGTTTGTTGAACAGATTTGCATAACAAAAGCCGAAGACGAAGGAATAAATGACACCAAAAGAAACACACAAACGCTTGTCTAGCAACTAGCTACGCGTGAAAATCACCCTCCGTTGCTTATTATCAGCCGTAAGCTACTCCAGGCGTTCTCACTGGTGCGTTTCTTCGTCTGATACCCAGGAGTTCCCTGTGCTTGATAAAAAGAATCGAAAAAACTGCCGTGAAAAAATGCTGATGCCGCGTTACTTACGAACGTGCTGCTACGGTTACGGTACTCTCATGAGCCATCGGAGAACCTTACTGTGATCACTACGAGGCATTTTCGATCCATTTGCACTCAGCGCCTTTTCTATTTTGCATTCAGCACTGCGCAGTCGCACTCAATAAGAAGTGCATACCCTAAGGGATTATATCCGGAACATTTTGCACTGCGTTGTTGGCAGTTTAATTTCCTTTACACGCACCGTGATAATACGAAGTTCGCTACGGTGCATATGAACGAGATTTAATGCGCAGTAACGAAATCCAAGCGCATGTAATTTTAACTCATTCTTAACCTTGTCATAGGTCCCGGAATAACACATCACGCTGGAATGTGTCGAAAACACAAAGTTCAGTTGGCCAACTGCCAACTTTGCGCAAATGAGAAATAGTAGCAAAATAACAGAAAACCAATGACTATTTTCAAATAAGTTGAGACCTTTTAACGCTCATTCCAAACAATCCACTGGCCACGTTGTTGAGGTTTCTTCAAGATTACCGCTGGACCAAACTGATAATTGAGCTGGCCGTATAACGAACGCGCAAAGCAATTTTATTCTAGGTCGTCTGCGTAAAGACATATGCAGTTGAAACGGCACTAAACGTTTCAAATATTGATTCCTTTCCGTTACTTTTGTCCAAACTTTTGCGATGGCAGGCTTGTAATTTTACACCAAGAAAATAATNGTCTGAGCGAATACCTTCCCAATATCCCCACCAACGAATTTAACAGTCAAAACTTTCCGTTACCGCTTTCACGATAAAACATTAGGAGTTTTGCATACTAGAGGTACTTACTGTACGCGAAATCTTTTGCCAGGATAAGGTAGACAGTAACATAATTTTTTTTTAAATTTGAGTACGCATGACACCACCTTTACATGCTTGGATCGAATCACTGTATCAAACAGCAGGAACATTAATTATGCACGTATTAATCCTAACGAAAAAGTGTTGGACACAACGAACGAAAGTAGAATAAAATGCAGTAAAACGTGGCGAATCGTTCAGACAAAATGCGAACATAAAGGCTTCTGTGAATCTTTTACGCTGTGCATAAGAATCAGAAAACACCAAAACATCAATTAGTAACAATACGCAGTCAACATGTATAGAGCATAACAAATGATGCAAGAGACTTGAAAGAAGCCAGACGATCGTCCTGATTAGTACAAAATCCCTTATGAGAAACGATCCCCAATTTACTCTTAATATCTGTGGCTTTTCACCATCCTATTAATGCTGCCATTCCTAAGATTACACAATGGGCGGATATAGCCGTGGAAATCCTAATACATGATCGAGGAAACTAAGCAACAGGTATGGAAAACAACAGTGCAAAGAACTTCAATGATATAATAAGGACAACAAAAACACCTCACCAAAAATAAAATTCAAATGAATTCACGTGGATGAAAGTACTACGTGCAAATTGTGAACGCTAGCCTTCTGCAGGCTAAGAAGTTACTTTCGTTCCATTGAAAAGGTTATCAAGAAAATACTCGCCAGTGTAATAAAACTTATCTTCAAAAATGTTCCACAGTGGCTTATCGGCAACAGTTTCTATTTGTGCACCGTTATCAGGATCTTTGCTCATGTCTTGCGCTTGAACTTCAACTGATCCACTTGATGACCACAAAGGATTTGGACTGAAGAAATTTGCCTGCAGTGCGAATACGCATTAATATTAAACATGTTCTCTGTATAATAACTATACCTGGTGGGTACAGATGGCCTCCCAAATTAATTTAAATTCGCGACTTGTTGGGAAAATTGTTGTGCTGATAAGTTAAACCGAATGATAAACGCACATTTCACGTTCTTCAAAGTGCACAAAAGGATGTGCTTGACCTTTTTGTTGTTGGGTCGGAATTATCATGCATCACACCAAACGTGACATATCTAAGGGAAATTACTGCCATTGTTGACGTGCAACTTTAGTTTTTGAGTAGAAATAGAAATATTGTGCTGGCTGAGGTTGAAGATACGTTTCATGAGTAAAAAAAATGCATTCCTCATTTTGGCCATCGTATGGATATGAGGAATGACGATAACACATATAAGAACATATAGCAGCGGTAGACATGGGCTAATCGTAACCGATTGCAGTTTTTTGAGTAATCCATGGAACTGACTAAAAATGAAATGTGATCGTAATCGATTACATCGCCAATTTATTCGTAACCGACAATTACTTTCGCACTTAAACTTGGAAATCTTCACCCTGCACCACCGTACGATTAACCGCGGTTTCGGTGGCTGGGTTTCCTCCTTTATCATCGTTTGTTATGGTTATGTTTCAGGGGAGGACATTTGCCCGTCTATGTGCGTTAAATACAGACAGTCCAGCGGCAAGCACAGCGTTTGTAGCGAATTCTCCCTTTGTTCCAGCTAGCCTTCCTGTTGGCCGCAAGAAGTAACGTAGTGAGTCTAGTGCAGTGTTTTTCAACCTTTTTGTTGCAGCCGAACCTTCCGCAAATGTTTGTGGTGCTCATGGAACCCCATGGGATAGAGTTCCGTAACACAAAGGGAGCAGTAAGTCAAAGCAATTGATAAACAGAGTTTTCAATGCGATCCATAGTGGCAAGGATACTGTGAAACAGTGGTATTGCTAAAACCGTTTAGAACTAGTTGTGAATTTCGTCCCAAGCAATTTTGGTCTGTTTCGGCGGAACCCCTGAGAGCCACTCGCGGAACCCCGGTTGAAACACACTGGTCTTGTGAGACGTAGCAACAAAAGTAAGAGCTTTACTTAAAAGCGAGTGGACACTTCGGCAATAGAGATAGCGATACACTACGAGGAGACGTGTTGGGGTGTTGGTTTTATTTATATATACTGTATTCTAAGTGATCCTATGAATGTAAGTGCTTGAGTAGGCTATGTACATCATTAGTACAGTAATTAAACACTGTAAATTAACTATTTTGCAGAGGAATAAGGTTATTTAACCCAAGTCGAAAGCACCTTTCCAAAACGCTGATAACTAGCATGTGAACAGTGATCATCCACGGATACTGGTAAAAAAAACTAAACGAAACCAATGAGGTTTTGTTGACCCCTGACTTTTGGTCCATTAGACAGATGCGCAGCTATACTGGCACCACTGTTCATTTCATTTCAAATTAAAAGCTGCACAATGCTAGACTTGCTTGCAGACGATCCAAAGGCCATCAGATCACACAGCTAAAAATATCTTAACTCGCAGTTTGAAGAAATTGTCAGCAGTTTTGAAATTACTAACACACGACTTTTCAGCATTGCTGAACGAAAGTTCGAGCCTGATAGATGTCATTTAACTGATGGAAGATTTGAAGCGTTAATGTTTATCAAATGTAACAAAAATTTTAAACATTGATTACTTTTGTTTAATCAATACTTCAAGTGTTTGTTGCAGTGGCGTAACTGACAGGGGGGCCAGAGGGGCGAATTTCCCCGTGCCAAGCTGAATGTAAAAACCGGGCCCCCACTTAGCTTATATATCGGTTTTAGCATTCGTTTGGTATTCAGTAGATTGCCATCTTTTTGCGTTTTTCGGAGTATTATCCGTTGATTTATGATTTTGGTATAGCTACCCGCATCCGGATTCACCATTATTTCTCAAGTCTTTTTTCTGAGTGTTGGCTAGTGGATCTCCTACCGTGGCCAGTGGGCCTCTTTTAGCTAAGTTTTTCCCCTTGGCTCAAACCTATAGTTACCACACTGGTTTGTTGCTTACACAAACATCCCAGAAAGCAATTAATGTTATTTTTCTTTTCACGGTGCTTAATCCCTACAGATTGGCAATTTTGTTTATTGCATTCATTCATATTGTTTGTTGTCTAAAAATATACTTACATGAAAACATTCAAATGGGTTTTGTTTTGTCTGAGGATGTTTCAAGACAAATGTAATCGCTATTGTAATCGTGATTTCTTTCATCGTAATCGATTGTGATTTTGTTTATTCGTAATTGTAATCGAGCAGGTGGCAAGTAATCGCAATTGATTGCATTGTGATGTAATCGCCCCATGTCTGAACAGCGGATGTTAACAGTAACACGGAAGATCATTACCTACAGAGACGTACTTTGACTATTCTTAAATGGGAAAGAACAGTCGAGCAATTTACAGTCTTATAAGTATTATTGTTTTTGGAGCCCTACAAGCATTTGAACTCGTTGTTTAAAAGTTAATGCTTTTCACGAACTGTGAAATTCGATTTAACTGTCAGTAGTGAATGATATTAGAGTAATTCAAAGGTGGGCGATCTCACCACTCAATTCATGGTAGTATATCATTTCAGGTTGGATGTATGCCAGGATGCACACGTGCAAAACCACAACATGTCATTTGCTAAGATTTTAAAGAAACAATGAAACTTAGTAAAATGTGGGAATAGTTGAGATGGCCATCACAGCAAACATATTGAGAAAAGGCTTGTATTTTGAAGAAACTGCTGAATTCCTTCCACAAGAAGCTACTCTTCTCGGATTATTGTGAGTTTTCTAGCATCACATGACATCTGGGGTTTTTTCAGTCATAGACCAAAATTTTTTTTAAATAACCAAAACAAAAATTAAGTCATTACGTTCATAATGTGCAAACAAATAGACCAGTGAATACTGTTACGGCGAGTTGTAATATGGGAAAAATAGCCAAAACGTCTCAGTGAAAAAAAACAAGCATGACATCAATAGTCACATCACACATACCCAGTAAATGTTTCAATCATTACATCCCAAGGCAAGCATAAACGTCTGCTTGTTGGTTCTAAAACAGGACTCATTGTGCGTATATATTTGTTAACTAATGACGGGGTAAAAATACTAAAAACATTAAGAACCATTTACACACGGGAAACACCCCTGTCATTTGAAATACAACTTGAGACTTTTGTAACAAATGAAGTTTTTATTTGAGATTACTAAAAAAACTATAAGTATCAAAAATTCTGCCGTTGAAGTAAATTTTGATACTGTAATTTTATAACAAGAATTTTCATCACTCACAAACATTTTTGCCATGGAGTTGAGGTAGCTTACTGATGCCAAGCAGTCCTGTTCATCTCATAAATCTGGCTGTAGTGGCCATCAGAGTTCTGACAAACTACTATTGCAGAATATATTATATTTTCAGACATACTTCATGATCACAGATATGCTGTATATATATATTTTCGATATGGATAATATGTTTTTGACTACTTCTGCATAGCCTGTTGTGTTGGTTTATCATTACCAATAGCTCATTGCTAGTGGTCACAGCATTTTTTGTGTTATTTTTGTCTTGCGAGTTTTGTCACTTTACACCTATATCTTTTCAACAAGAAGTTATTATTTACCTTGCAAAACAAGTTATAACATGCCTTTCAATTATCTTTTGCCCACTGAAACTACTTTGAATTTAAGAATGGAGTCAATTTTACAGAGAATCATTTACTTTTAATCATTGCTATCATACCACCTAACTAGGAAAACATATCAGCGATCTGGTCAGAAACAAGCACTCCAGTAAATGGTCTTTCATAAACAAAGTTAGTAAATGTTTTCAAATGCTGTCAAACAACGCAATCAGTGATGGTCAATGTTGAAAACTGGTTGAAAATAACGGTTAGAACCTTTTTGCTGTCAAATGTGATTTTTTTGCTTTATTTGATGATATCCTTCCAAAATCTGTGCACATCTCAAGCAGCATTTCTACTGTCTATCTTTGATATATCTGATGAATTATGCCATCATTTGGTCATTTGCACAATATTCTACAAAAAGAGGCTCGATTACAGTTGTGGAGAAGTTATGCTCATGTAACAAACATACAAAACACTTGGAGTTTCAAGTTTTTCTGCATATTTCTGCATACAAGTTTTTCTGCATATCCAAAGTTATGGCAAAATAACCAAAATTTGGGCAAAAAAACTTTTTCTGGCCATAACTTTTGAACCAGAAACACTAGAAAGCCAATCAAAGGCTCAAAAGACTTGGATTTTGGCCTAGTTTCCACTGAAAACTTAGAGTCAAAAATTTCCAAGGCTTAATGACCTCAGCCAAAAAGGCCTAAACCTACCTCACTTATGATGTTACCACAAAAAAAACAAAACCCAAAACTTAAAAAAAATTTTCAATGCAAGCTAGAAAACTGACTGCATCTTTTGAGGGTTTAAACAGCTCTCTAGCTCAATCGTCTGGTGAGTTAAACGGAGTTGCAAAGACTTGCCCAATAATGGCAAATTGCACCTTCAAAGGGAAAATCCAACCGGCAGCAAAAGGTGTTAAGGACATATTTTCAATCAAGCTGGTTTCTTATGCAAAAATGGCTTATCAATACAAGGCCCTTCTACAATTTAAAAAAGCTATTGCAGAAGCAAATAAACATGCAAATATAAGGATAACATTGCAAAATGACAAATAAAAGCTTCAGGTTTTCTGCTTTTATGAAATCAGCCAATTGGGCTCTGCTTTCACCTTTTGTGATGATTCAAATTTGGGTATATCTGTATTCAAGTAACTTTACTCCACAGGTGGAACAGAACTTGCTTGTTCCACCTGTGGCATGAACTTACTTCATAACAAAATGACTAGATATTGTTGTTTTCCTGATTAGAAAATGACTAGATATTGTTGTTTTTCCTGAGAGTAGTACATGTCTACTCTACATGGACATCAATTATTAGTTGCATAAAGATGGTAATGAAGTTCTTGTCATGTTTGCTGTAGTATAGCCACATGATCGCAAAATCATTGATGCTCATTTACTTAGATCAGCAATGTCCCATTATCATTGCTTAAGTTATGATATATGTTAATAGGAATGGCAGCCATTTGTATAGGGTCATTCAACATCACCTATTTCATTAATAAGGTACCTGGAATGACAAATGCATTGTGATAACCACTGAGTACACATAAGAAATATGTTAATTTTTAGAACAAGAGACTTTATGAACACTTTGTATATATGTGTACATACCGTGTTAAAATTAGCAGCATGAATGGTATCTATCTTTACTTGGGTTATTTATTCATGTAACTATTGTTATTTTATACATCTAAACATGAAGTTTCCTTATTGCACTTTCACGAAACACAGACTTACATTCATCCATAAGCTGAGATGGAGAAACACAACACCAATCAAAAAACTGATGCTAAACAATGTGAAAAAATGGAAAAGGATGTGTCGTTCGTGGCCCCTGCAAGAATATGTTTGTAACTTGTGAAAAGATAATTTATGCACAGTCAAGTGCAGACATCCTAACAAATGCATATGCAATCAACTGAAGGCAATGCGTAGTAATAAAAAACTTATCACAAATCCTACTGCCCTTACACTTGTCAAATTTCTATACTTCTTAAATTTCCTTAGTCTGATTAACTTCGAAATGAGGTTTCATATAACCAAATGTTTTTTCAACATACGACTCATTATAAAACAGCAACCCTTTCTCTGTTAGAGCTAAGAACATGTACCCTACGTCAATTTTCAATCTTCTGCAATTGAATTAAAATGCATGCCATTGATACACGCTCAGTATTTGTGATTGTAAAGTTTTTATTATTTGAAGCAACAAACTGATGTACATAATACGATATCTAAAATCGACACCAACAACGGTGCTATTGCAAAAGCATACAATTAACTTATAAAAAATTCTAATTCAAAATGGTTCAACATCAAAATTAGTTTCTGGATTGGGTTTGCGCTAAGAAAACACATTAAATACGGAGCATACACTAACAGGCTTACCCAAAAAATCCAATTGAAAACATTCCAAGAACATTGCACTGTAACTTATGATTTGCTGACCATTATTAACCTCGAGTGCCAACAATGGCTTCCTTGGTTCATTTTACATAATATATTTGGACAAGCCTACTAAATGAAAGCACTAACACCAAATTCTATACAGTACATGCAAACCATGTCATCCCATGCCATTTTAATGAAAATTCAAGCTACATACTGGGGTGAAGGCCAGCACCAGCATAATCACAACTTCATATTTATTACTTCGCATAAATCTTCTAAATTTATTTTCTGGGAATTCTGAAAGAAACCTATGAAAATGTTTACACTTTTGTTTGACAATCATTGCTTTACTATGACCACTAACATTTATAGGTCAATACCAGCAGTGCAACGCCAAGAAAACCACTATGACAGGAGAAACAAGTTTTGGCAAAGTAAAGACAAGTGCAAATTTGAAAAATTAGGAAGCATGAAATGATGATTAACATACTGGTGCTAGATGCTTCTGCGATATTGTTTGTAATCTTAACTGCATTACATTTAACATAAACTATGAAAAGTTTTACATGCAGCTGATACTACATCTCCATACAGGGGCGCATCTAGCCTGAAAAAAGGGGTCTGTCACGGATGGGCAGCTTTTGATATCACTTTTCAGCATAAAACTACATTTTCTCGATTTTTTTTTCTCAAAACCAAAAAACTTTTTTTCGAGTGCAGACTAGAAGACTGTTCGATTCGTTTGAGCCTTGAACAGCTCTTTAGCGCAATCGGCAGAGGAGCTAGGGCATTGGTAAGGCAACTGACAACTGCTGGTTTTAGGCCGATTTCAAAGTACGAATATATCGTATCCCGGCTCTCAAAGTGTTAAGACTAGAAATCGACCGATGAACTTTGTAATTTTACCAAAGTTTGGAAACCCAAGTTGCTACTTCGTCTCTGATTAATTAACACAAATTCTCTGCACTCTTACTTAGGATGCACAGCCCTCTGGCTAGATCAAGTGGTGCGCAATATGCATACCACTTCGCAATTGATATAAACCGCTCTATGACGTAACATTCGCTCAGTTTTTGCGTGTGCGGTAAGCAGATGAATGCCTGCAAACAAATCAGGGCAACTAACTACAGCCAGACCTCGTTTATCCGAACTACTTTGTTTCGTCAAATAACGTCGGTTTAGTGAGGTATCCGGAAAATCGGAATCGGACCTGTAGCCACAGGGGGCATTCGAGGGCAATCCCCCCTAAATTTTTTGTGCCCCTTTAACTTTTGTTGCGCCCAGAAATTTTTTTTATAAAAATATATAATAAAAACAGAAGTCTTGACCGTCTAAAAATGTTTGCCCCCAAAACCTTTAGACCTGGCGACGGGTCTGGCCTAAGCGAACACTCAATGGGCAAACAGAAACAAACTGTAGGGTAGTCTCAAACGAACTGTCAACTTAAGCAAATATGTAGACTGCATGTGAAACATGACTAAATGAAACTCTCGTGGTTGCTTTTGTTTATAACAGATCCATATACATAAGCTAGTATGCACTCAGAATGAGATTAAATGCGAAAAAAAGTGTGCAGGAGACTTATAACCACGTTCTGCAGGGTCTGCCACTGTTACATTCATTGTGCATTGAAATTCAATAAACAACTATGTAACAGTTGTTGTAATCCGGCTTCGCGTTTTTTTCTATTGATATGACATACCGTTCCTAAATTTCCGAGTCAGTGTCGGACAGTGAGGTTTCCGGATTAAAGGGGAAAATGCAGTGATTCCGGTTAATCGCAGTTCGGACAAATGAGGTCTGACTATATTTGGAATACATAGTGTTATTGATCTGATTGTCAAAACACATCAGAAAATATTTCCAAGTTATCATTGCTTTCGAGCACAGCGCATTTATTACATCACGGTCGCTGTTTCTTCATATGAACATGGCGCTGAAAAGATACTTAGCTTGTCGAACATTCAGCAAATGTCAGTTGTACAGCAATGAGAGCTGTTTAGTCAAATGTACATATACGTCAAGTGTAGTTAAAGTCTTTTATCGATGCTGACAGCCATCTGCACAACTGCGTCTGTGGAGTGCGCTGTCTATCAAGATGGTGGTGTTATAAATATACTTGCAATGTCACTGCGGAAAAGAACGATTGAAGTGCAATTACTCTGACTACTTTGCATTGTAATGTAATTTTAAGTGAAAAACTAGAAATCAATATAGAACTTCTTGTGCAGCAAACAACGTGGTCAACTGCTTAAAACTTTGAGAGATGGCCTACGATATATTTGTACTTCGATTTCGGCCTAAAAAACAGCAGTTTTTGGTTGACTTACCAACGCCCTAGCTCTTCCACCGATTGTGCTAGAGAGCTGTTCAAGGGCTCAAACAGTCTAGTAGATTGCACTCGAAAAAAAATTTGGGATTGGGGGTGTGGATTTGTTGTGACTAACGTCATAAGTGAAGTAGTTTTGGGGTCATCTTGGCTCATGTTGCCTGGCCTAGGGCCCAACAGCTAGGCCAAAGTGTTTCGCTGAAGTTGTCATTGGAAACTAGGCTTGAGTCCGAGTTGTTTGAGCCTTTGATCAACATTCTAGCGTTTCTGGGTCGAAGTTATGATCTAAAATAAACAAATTAATTAATTATCTAATTAGTCAAATAGTTTTACTAACTTACATCATAATTTTTGAACCCGAAACCCCACCAGGTCATCCAAAGTATCAAAAGACTTGGATTGTAGCCTAGTTTCCAGTAAAAACTTCAGCGAAATACTACCACCTAACGGTTGGCACCCAGGGCCA
>JGI24158J21664_10011105_pt1 | contig 11985 bp, 11 predicted proteins | sample Ectturendosymbi3_FD_21664 | JGI IMG/M metagenome (IMG submission 21664) | reverse complement strand
GGTTGCGGTTTCTACGGTAAACAACCTGTTGCCGTAAGTGGCTGTGCGGCAGGCTGGAACATAGAGAAGGTTTTTGCTTTCAGAACGCAATGAGCGTGTGGTGCGGTAAGGACAGATCGACTCTTGAACATAAAGGGGGCCAAAGCCACGCAAAGCTCGAAATACAATGCATAGAAGTTTGAAACGCGGCCTACACAGAACGGGAAGCCAGTTCCCCCCCTGCTGTAAAGCAACATACGACCGCCGTTGGAAGCAAATAAGGTAGAGGATTTTTCCCGATTCCCAGCACAACACAACACACTACCTGGACGTGCAGAAGACTGAGCCCGATCCGGTCTTTCATCACAATCTGGTCGAAACTGTGGTCCCAGTAGGCTTTTCGGATCACAAGTTTGTACGAGCGCGTGTCTTGAAAACATTTCAGTGATATGTACGGACATTCGAAATCTTGAAGCTTCCGAATTACTGAAAGAGCAATACTTTTTATTATCCAGAAGCCATGAGCCGAACAAGTAAAGCTGCACAGCCGTCGACGCACTCACTGGAAAAATCTTTTTTCGATTCGTCTTGTTTAATCAGATATAAGCCAAAGTAATAGACGAGCTCGTCAGGCAATCCCATGGTCGACATAACTTTCTGCAAAAAGATGAGCTTTGTTGAAAACGAAAAATAAATTTTTGCTGATAATCAGCTAAGGAGCACGATGTCGAAAACTACCATAAGAACGCAAAGTTGGCTACTTTCCCAATTCAGTTTATTTTGAGTACAACTACTCGCGGGAGTTGGTTGTTGAAATCATTTTTAATTTTGTGAAAACATCCAAGATGAAACACTTCGGCAACAATCAAACCGCCATTCATACGTAACAATCAAACCGTCATTCATACGTAACAATAAAACCGTCATTCATACGAATAGAAGTAATGATCTGGGTTGCCAGTTGGGCTTTGTTGAAGCCAAATTTGTAATTTTTGGCCATTTTTCAACTCTTGGCTTTTTTCTATTTTTGAAAAAAGGCCAAATTGAATTTGGCTTGTTTCGGCGAATTCGATTTTTTATGTGGATTTGGCAGATTTGAAGATGATTTTGGCAGATTTCTGGGTACTGTTTCTGGACACAGAATGATAAATTTTCATTGGAAACTCTGCACGAGAATTTGTAATTTTTTGTTTTCCTTATTTCATGCTTTAAGGTTTACAGTTTCAGGTTACTCTTCAGCAAAACCAAAAGTTTCGAGAAGTTTACTAATGGAGCGAACTTCATTCTTTTTATGTAAAAAATATGCGTATATTGCGTTTTGAAAGCGCGTTTGGGTGTTTTAGAGATGTTGCTTTGTATTTTATCTTGCTTTTGGCTTTTTTTGGTACGATTTGGCGTTTTTAAGGGTTGATCTGGCCTTTTTTGCTTATGACCACCTGGCAACCCTGGTAATGATAGCCTGAAACAACACAAGGCTTGTCTTATAACTCAGTCTACAGCGACCGGTCAGTATGGTCTAGCAAGATCTTCAATGGGTACGGCATTCTTTTGTTGCAAGTTCGTTTGTCGATTTCATCAAGCAGCAAACGTTTTGCAGATGGGGTCAAGCTTGAAAAAGATCATTTTCATGTTACAAACAACAACGAAATGAACATAGAAAGTGTTACTGACAACCACATCTCGAAGATCCACGCTAGAACACACACACACGAGCGTGCCGTCACCTCCAGGACATGATCAGTCTTGTCGGTGCTTTCAACGTCAAGTGTCACTTTCGACCCATTCAATAAACTGATATCCAACGTCGTGGCGAACGTCTCCTCTTTTCGAGTTTCCTTCAAGATGCAAAAGACAAAAAATGAACACGTCCGTCTGTATTTAAACTATATCAATCACTCTGACAGGTCAGTTCGCTTTGAAAAGAAAGATTTTACATAATATTCGCACGACGACGACGACCAGCGCTGCCTAGAAACAGAATACATTGATAAGGGTGGAGACAGACTGAACCACCCGTTTGAATGTAAACAACTGGCCTCTCCTCCATTCAAGATGACGCAGACGCTTAGAAGAAAAGCGCCAAGCATGACGAGCTTGGAAGTTTTGTGGTCAGCGGCCAAGTCGCTCAGACCGCGTCAATCTGAATGAAGTCATTGATCAATCGCTTACACGAAATTTTACAGCTACGGTGGAGGCTTTTGCTTGTATGTACAATGTTGACTTGATCTTTCAACGAAACTGACATCGCTCCGAACTTTCACCCTGGGCTAAAGTTAGATGCGCTTAAGGTCCGCATTCTAACGCCGTCATGGCAACTGATAGAAAATTCGTCTTTTTGTGATTTCACATATGATTGCCTTAAGCCAGGGTTTTCCAAAATGGGATCCGCAAAGATATGACAAAAATAAAAAAGTCGAACATAAAAATCGTACAGTATGTACAGAGTCACAAATAATTAGCGCAATGAATTGAGTTTTTGTCTGTCAGAAATAGGTCCTACAACTGACAAACTATGCAGTAAGATCACTATTAAAAGCTCTAAGTTTACTTTTTTTCTAGGAATCAGCCGACTTGGCTCTGCTTTATCGTATTGTGATGATTCAAACGTGCACATACCTGTATTCTAGTAACTTGTCTCAACAACCAGGTAACGCAGTAGAATCTATCAGCAAGTTTTAATAGGGAATCGCTTTCACGTAACACTACGCACCGTCATTGTCACTCCCACAGCATTATTCAAATAGAATCTGTGCAGGAAGAAGCAATTTCCCCTGAACCATTGTTGTTATCAATTTTGTGCGATAAAACAAAATTCCGTGTCATTCATTTTTTGTTTTGTAATATTATCCTTAACTCAGCGCTGGTTGGGCTGAAAAACTGATGCGACATAAAATTGGGGTCAGGCGAAGAAAATGTTCACAAGTGAAGGTCTGTGGAACAAACAGTTTAGGAAACACTGCTTTAAGCAATGCGATCAACTTAGGAAATTAATTTTAATACTTTCTGAGTCTTTTTCTTCTCAAGTCTTGTTGCTAGCTGTTAATTTGTTGATGGGACTGGCAGAAGTGAAACTTGAGGAAAAGGTTCATTCCTTTGTGTGCAACTGAATATATGTGAAAGGTCTGAGGTCGACGCAAATTGATAATAAAAAGATCTATTTGCAAAGCGATTACGATAAACAGAGACGATTACAATCGAAAGGCACTGCATCTGCTACTGATAAATCGCATTAAGTGCCTAGCTAGCCACACACCACAAACAAAAAAATTAACAGATTTTATCTTCACGCTGCACATCGTCATCACTAAGCGATTGTGAGGTCACTGAGAGTTTACTGCACCTGTTGAGCTTTACGAAGAAATGTGTTGAAAGCCTCGCTGTTGGAGATCGAGGGGTTTTGACTAGCTGCACAAACAATGCGAGAATGGTCACTTAAATGCATTAACCATATCCTAGGAATTACAATGACAATGCTCTTTGTAGTATCACTTTTAACTTATTTATCAGGCTGAGAAAAATTGCTGTATATAATATGGTTTACAACCAGCAGTTTAAATATAGACTTGCCTCTGTGATCCAACTACAACATGCAGCACAGCATCAGTCAGCAACAAAACATAACAAACAACATTAACTTAAAGCTTCACAATCAAATTTTGAGGCATTAAAACTGCAAAACCATGACTGTGCAGCTCACCTTCTTGAATGTACTTTTCAAGCTGTAGTTTCCTACTTTCCAAGTGACCACCTTTCAACGGAAGAAAATGTTTGGGTGGAAATTGAGGTAAACTGTTCTCACTGATTTCTTCCTTGAGCTAAAATAAAAAGCAAAACACAAAAAATTAACATCACAAACAGAACAAAAACTGAACTTAGACATACCTAAATTTATATTTTTAAAGGTAGAGGGTATTTGTTAAAATGGTTTAATATACTTAGTTTGCATGTTTTTCCATAATGTTAATATCAGTTGTGTTTGTGAGCATCCCACCAATGAGTACAACACTGCAACAAACAGTTACGTCAATTAAATTGCATTAATCAATACATTTTTTGATGATGCCCCATCTACTAAATCTAATCTACATAACTACTTATCTATGAAACACTGCAAACACATTATAGTTCTACCCAAAATTTATTATTTGAACACATGATTATTGTGACTCCAAAATTTATGATTTGAACACATGATTAATGTGCAATTTGTTAAAAGTTGGACCAAACTGTCTTGTAAAGCACAGCACAATGAATTGTATTGATCAAGCAGAGCATTTTTTAACAACAGTGCCTTTCAAAACTGCCTATTGATGCAAATGAACATTACTTGCTGTTCATCAGTCCAAGCAAATTTGACTTCACAACTGAATGTGATAAAAATGGCATTACACAATTTTTCACAAACTTAAGGCATGGGTAGGTCTTAGTTTCAAAAAAGCTAATTTACAACAAATTTGATTCCCTGAAAATGATAAGCTTTACTAGTGTCAAAAAGTCTTAACAATATCATTATAAAACTATTTGCTGTGCAATCACTTACAAAGGGCATTGTAAGTATCACAGGCATGGAAACTACATGGTAGGTAGTGGCTGTCTCGCATATAAAACACAAAATCACATCCAACACTGTTTTATTAATTCCAAGTTATTCACTGCAGTCAGCACTTTCTTTTCAAGTAATATAAATAAGCTTCTTGGTGGAACTTTGTATTGTACACTGCATAGCACTAATAATTTTTTCAAAAGGTAGTGCGAATCATAAACATAAATACCCCCAAGTCTTTCTCGCACTGTCATTGACTTCAGTTCAAGCATATATTATATCCAAGCTAATACATCTACTGGTAATATCTAGCAGCAAAAATTACCTTCTGTGACAAAACCACATAATAACTCACCATGATTTTTTCAGTTAGCATGGCAAAAAAATAAGTGAACAAGTATGAGACATATTTATATCACTCATATGTTTGGTAGAATCACATATACGTGCCCAGTGTTAAACACTGAATCAGGGGGCACAAAATTTTCGCTAAGATCTTTTTATTTTGTTGCACTGCTTCTGCACGATTAGCCTAGTCTGCTTCCAAACATCCACTTGGCATCTTTCTGCTAAGTATCCTCATGCAGTAGACAGAGTTTTTATAATGCATGGCTACCATAACTTATATTCAAAATAACATGTGCACGACTGCACAAATTTTCATCGAAGGCTGCATGCGGCTGTGCCATATGACCGCAGATTGTGCACCACTGCACTAAATCATCAAACTTTCCTTAAAGCATCAACAATACATACACACACATGACCCAAGGATTAAGACCAATCTTAGGTCGTTCCATTGAACACTATACACAAGTTGTAAACAACATTATTTGCTTGTGTTGTAAGGTTTAACTGATGATCCCACCCAATCCTATGTAATGTATGCACACTGACATGTGGCACAGAACACAAGTTAAATGTAATTAATTGTAAATACATTGGACACATAAATGTAAATTTTTCCTTCAGAAGGGAAATGCTTCAATGCATATATGTTACAAAAATCAAACACTCAAGAGAAGAATTTAGATACTGCATTTTGTGGATTTAATGTCTACAGTTGTGCGATTTTGACATCAAACATGCCTGGATCCTTCTTGTCATTATCTGATTCAGTCTCATTGCTTTTGCTTAGCTGTTCAAACACACCTTAACATTAACCGTTGAAACACAATGCATATTACTCAGGGAGCCACCTGTTTAAGGTAGCTGTAATGCTCCAACAATTCATCAAGCAGTGCAACTTCATCAATACATATGGTGCACCGTCAATTTTTTAGAAAATTAAAGGATTTTACGTGTGCCATGTAATCCAAGAAATATGGTAAATATATTTTTAAAATATGTAAGATTACATAATATGTTGGTCAAGCAAAGAATCCCACTGGTTTAAAAAACAGCATGTAATTTGTGATTTCCAACAAGTTAAAAGTAAAGGATATTTCTCGCCATAACAAACATAGATGTGATCTTTAGTGCTAATAAATCCAAGAGCAATATTATACCCCACAATTATTCAAATGGTAATCATTAACTTCAATCCATGCTACTGGATATGCATTAAAAGCAGAAATATGAAAATCACAATTTTACGATAAGTTGACTTTTAAGTCAGTGACGTTTACTCCAAGAAATGGGTGAAAAAGCAGTAAGCAGAAGCAACAGCTTTGAAAATCAACTGAAATGAAGTATGATTTAAAATCAAACCTTTCGCCGCTGCAAACACACCTGCTCATTTAGATTGTGAAGTTGACTGTAACGAACTGTGCAGTGTAGGACTCCATTCACGTGCACATTGTATGCCTGCAAGAGACTTATCTTTCAAACATTTATACCAAACACATAGCAAATGCTAACTCCAATCACCCACACAATCTTGCATTAACACATTGCGCTCTTTATATACTTGCAAATAACGTGCCAAGTTTGCAGAGGAAGTTTGTCATAAATAAGAAACAATGCATTTTATTTTACTCACACTATTCCATAATATCACTAATATCACTGCCTTTTACCTTGTACGAAGATCCACCCACAGTTATATCCTGAGTATCCGGGATAGAAAAGTGCATATTCAAAAACACAATGTTCAACAATTTTCATTTAACAACAAGCTGAAAAAATCATAGAATTTAAAATAAACGCTGCTATTTGACATTCATTTATCACGCTACTTACAGAGATGCACGAGCCTATTGCTAGCATTGATTTTTTAAGGTCAGTTGACTGACACCAGATTTGATCATGTATTTTTTGGTTCTGAGTTCTAGTCACTTTTGTTAAGTGTACAGCAAAGTCGACTGTTGCAAAATTATGTACAAACAGGTAAGAAAAGTTGATTAAGAAGCATTGGCTTAGTCATTTACTTTAATTTTTTGGCTGCAAAATTGCTATATTTTGTTCAAGTACAGCAAGTGATGCATGTTACTTTAGATGCTCAAAAGGACTTTCTGATAAAAGAAAAGACAATTACATTTGCAGGCTAGCTGGTTTGGGGCCCAAATGATAAAAGCATTGACAGAAACATTGACTAGATCTGGCAAGACATTTAAGACAATCAATAAAGTTGAATTACATGTCTGATATCAATACAATCGTGGATAACCGACCAGCTATAATGCACAATTTTGTGGCAAAATTAGTGAAACAAGCTAAGATTAATAAACACAAGGGCAGAATGATTTTGTTTCATGTAGAAAATGATCAGTTAAAAACAATTAAGAAACAACAAGCAAACATATAGTTTGGTGGACTTGACCAACAAGATCAGTTTACAAGAAAAATATTTTTTTTATCTAAACAACTAGAAAAGAACAATTTTGAATATTATACTGATGATGATTTTAAAACTAATCTTTCACCATAACATGCACAAAAAGCTTGCAAGATCAAGAAGAAGAAACAAACGCTTTTTGTCTAATGATTAAAGAAATGTGTTTCTTTCTAACAAATAATTCAAAGCCACTAAAAGAAAGTGTCAGCAAGGATTTCTTCGATGTTATAGAACAGCTAAGATGAAGAAAAAGGAGAAAGCAAGACTTGCTAACCCATCAGCAATGGAGTCGTGAGACTTGGTCTCACAGCCCATTTTTGTGAGACTCGGTCTTGAAAGTTTCAAGTATTGTCTCAGTCACAATCTTACTACCTTGGTATTATACAGAGCATCATCATGTACATGGCAGTGGACCACAAATAAAACAAATAAAAATGCAGTTGCAAGTCCAGGTGCTGGAAGGAAGAGTTTTCCATTGGTTAATAAATCTGTCACTGCTGACTTCAGGTCTCAGGAAAGTAGAATTTGAGCATGCAACTTCTACATGATGATGCAATTGCTCAACAGCAACTTTTGATCATCTGATCTAGAATTTAAAAGTCATAGCATATAAAAGCATGGAAAAAGCAGCATTTCATTTAAGTTTTTTGTTGGTAAATTTCGTATAGGCTATATTTGGTTTATTTTCAGACTACATGTGGTATTAATGTATTTGTTGTAAAAAGAGTTAGCAATCTTCCATCTGCCAGTAGTTTGGCTGCTTTAAACTTTAGCAGGTCCTTTGGTTTGGTCCCAAACATTCATTTTGTTGCTGAAAATAAAACCATGCAAGAGAAATAAGGTTTGCGAGGTCACTCACTGTACTGTACAGTAGTGTTGTATTAGCCTGTGTTGTCCTTAGCATGGACTTTGCAGCAGATCTAGATAGAAAATGGTGCAAAAAGGATATTTTTATGCTTAATTAACGTGGTGTTTTATGTACTGCAGTACTTGCTAAAAATTGCAAATGACAGGATACAATTCCATAAAATTAAATGAGATGTCAAATGAAATTGGTGGTTCTTTGTTTCAGTGGCCAATATTTTAAAGCAGCCAACGCTGCTGGCATTCACTATCAAACATATCCTGTATTTTTNCAGACTGAATGTGTANTTGAAAAGAAATTTATACATGTGTGCTATACCTAAATTTAAACAATTTCGACAAAGTTGTAAAATATTTTGATAAGCTTGTACTGTACTAATTGCATATAACTCAACAAATCAACTTAACCTCTGGATTTTATATGCTGATCCAAGTTGCTTATATGTTGCAGAAGAGAAAAAATGAGTCACAAGAAAAAGATTAATCGAAATAAGATCAGTGGTTTTCAAAGTATTAGCTTTTGAAATTATGGCTATAAGTGGTGCTCTTGACCCACTTTCACAAATTTTCCATGTTTGATTTACACTGGCAAAAAGATGAGTGAAATGTTGATTAATGATTCCATCATTTTTCATGGTCCTGAACTCAAGAATGAAGCCCACCTTTGGCCTTGCATGTCATATGCTAATATTGTTTTTCAATTATGTACAGCCAATCCAGTTTACCTTTTGTTTAACAGTAATGCCATAACAAATGCAAAACTATCTAATCAACATTGTTACATCACAAGGCAAGGGTCATAATAACTTCAAATACTGCAATAGTCAAAGTGGAGGTATTGTATTTATACATAAAGTGAAGTAGTATTATGTTAAAAATAAACAAGTCTCATCTGAAAATGAACCATTACAAGAAAGCACACACAAGGAACTACCAAATACCAAAAAAATTTGGGGGGTATCTTGTTACCCACATAGGAATTTTAGAGGTTGCTTTCACCTCCCCCAAAATAATAGAAAGCCTCATAACTAATTAACTACTACTTGTAGCTAAAAATGGGCTTCATTTTTGGATTCTGCACTATGAGAAATGGTGGAATCAACACTTCACTTAACTTTTTACCTTGAGTATAAACCAAAACTGCAAATTTGTTGAAGTGGGTAAAGAAAAGAGCGCCAGCTAATGGTGGCCAATATTTCAAAAAGTGATATCTTGAAAACCACTGATCCGATTTTGATGATTCTTTTTTTGTTGTGATTTATTTTTGCTCTTCTATATCATATACTAGAATCATTAAATTCTGAAACGTTGTGGTCATCATGATTTGTTGAATTATAATTAAATGCCTCAACTTAGACTTAAAAATTTGTGGACTATGCCGAAGTTTTTCTAAACATTTTAAATTAATGTTGTCAACACTTCAAGGTTAAAATTTTTTCAAATTTCTAGCATTTTTCCTACCTGCTTTGGTTGTTTTTTTACCTGCAGATACTGCAGACAAAAAAGCTGTTGAGTTACGTAAGTTTTACTATTCCATATCTTCAACAAGTGTTCAAAGTCTCAAGCTGCTTTGCGGTTTGTGATTTTCTTTTTGCACGATTTGCACAAGCAAGGTCGCACAGCACCAGCAGAATCCTGCTTTGCAAGCCATGCAAACTATCACTATCAGTGTATCAAAGTGACTCTTCTCTAGCCTACATCTTGTGCCACTATCGACCGTCTCTCATACGCACTTTTCCAACCTTTGGGTGCATTAGCTGACTGGAACCTTAGGCAAAACTTTAGTTGAACACCAAATTAGAAAACAATGTTGGATTTTACTGTTGACATTGCAGCATACTGCTAACCTCACACATAATACCTTTCATCTGCAGTGTAACCTGAAGCTTCGGTCAGATGCATAACTTTCAAGCACAAACAACCGCAAACTCCTACGGTTACCTGTCCAGTACCGCTGATTCAACGACTGATTCACAGTTCACTTCACAAATAACAATCGGTAGGACTCAGCAAAAAAAACTAGTTCCAGCGGAGCTGCAAGACTACGCAACAGGACTTTTCGGTCTGGCCGATTCGGTCTGAGCCGTTTCGGTCTGGGGAGTGGGGCATTTCGGTCACGACATTTGTGTACACAAAACAACCTAATACATTGTTTATTGAATTATTATATAGGTAGGCAGGTGCTGTACCAACTCCGTTTTGAGGAGTCATGATTGCGATTGAAACTTAAATTGTAATTACGAGTTTGAAGTATTTCTGTTCAATTGAAAAATGCAGTAATGTGTCCGAGTTATTTTTGTTTAGTCAGAGTCACAAGCCCTTCGAGTCAGAATCGATTCAAAGTCATTGAAAATTTTTCGAGTCAGAGTCATGGCTTGGTCGAGTCGAGCCAGAGTCGAGTCACAAGAATTGTCGAGTCACTTCGAGTCATTGGTTTGCAAGCTCGAGTCAATGTCGAGTCACACGAAATTTCACGTTTTTTCTACGACATTTTTTGCCATGAAATAGCGCACGATACGTTAGAAAATGGTGTTTAATGTTGTTTCAACAAGTTTGATTGCAGGTTATTTATATCTAAGTTTTCTCTTTTTCCATCTAATTTGTCTCCTTCACTCTCAATCATTTCACAAATCTAGCCCAACCTTGCCGCAAGTGTCGCAACCTCTCAGTTAGCAATGTGGTAAATGTGCAATTCACCACCAACAGGGTGTGCGTGAAGAACAACACCTGTGTGGCATGAACAAACAGAAATAAGATGATCACGACGTGGGATCTTTACTGTTGCTTGGTGCGACAGTGTGAAGCTTTGCGCACTTGCTGCTCGGCGTTTCCAAACCCAACAAAGTGGTGCTTCGACCAGGATTTGCAGGTGGTGCCAGGTGCAACCTTCACAAAAAGAACGTGCAATAGGTGCGGTTCATTGCAAAAGGAGGGATGTTGTTGCAACTTCTCTGTTGGCGTTGCATTGAAAGTCTGGTTTTCGCATGCCCAATACATGAAAATGACGAGATGAATATGTACTTGGATTTAAATCTTGCAACATTTCAATATATTGATGGATTTGGATGTTGTCATTTTTGCTTAAGCAGATTTGGATTGGAATTGATGATTTTCTTTAGAAATTCTTCGCAACTTTTAGTTCAGTTTTGGGACTGCAGATTATTGTAACTTTCGGTTCAGTTTTGGGACTGCAGGTTACTATAGGATTGCAGGTCAAGAGTGGATTGCAGCTACCGACACGTTGGGGGCCATTTGTTGCAGGCGTATTGCTGCATCGCCCTGAGCCAATCAAAGAAAGATTCGAACCGACAATCATCAACATAATAGCAATTGAGATTAGACATTTTACCAGGTTCGCTTTTCTATTGCAGTTACGAATGCTACGTTATATGTGCCGTAATCACGCCACCACCTGTGCTTAGGCTAATAACCAGGAGCGGCTCGTCTGGACTGGCTGCCGGGCTGCAGCCCTCCCTGAAAAATGTAAGGCAAAAGATTCCGCCAAACGGCCAAACTCGCCTTAAGTTTGGATTTAACTACGAAATTTCACAACACAATCATTTTCGGTGGGGACGTGCTTCAAATGCAACCATCCAGCCTCTCATTAAGCTCCAAAATAAAGCAATAAAAATAATAAATCCATCTAACACGGGATCACTAGAAGAACATTTCCAGCACTTAAACATCTTATGCCTTCCCAAACTATATAGCTTTTCAATAGGCAAATTCATGCACTTTTATCATAACAAACTGCTTCCAAATCATTTTGATGAATATTTTATTCCACTCAGCTCAATTCATTATCACTCCACAAGACTAGTAA
>JGI24158J21664_10011104_pt1 | contig 11985 bp, 6 predicted proteins | sample Ectturendosymbi3_FD_21664 | JGI IMG/M metagenome (IMG submission 21664) | reverse complement strand
TTATAGAGTAACTCCTTTTGCTTTCTGCGTAGACAAGTGTGGTGACGGAAATAACCGAGAGGTGAAAAGTTGAATGGGAGTGCAGCAGTGTTTATTGTCAGCAACGCTGTTCTCCAGTATCAAGGTAAACTCCATCGCTTCGTCAAAAAAGATGTTGGTTTGTTTTAATCAAAACAGAGGTATAAGAGTTCTTGGTAGTATTACCGTCGGTAGTGATTGGTGAAAAGTCTGTTTGTTTTACTTGGTAATTGGTTTTATGATCGTTTTGATTACATTTTAATGCAAGCATGCTGATGGTCTTTACAGGAAGACGCCTTTCTAGCATGTAGTAATTTGTATCAACCTCATCATAATTACTCATAGTTCATAAGAAGTTAAACTGTTGCTAGATATCTTGCCCTTGTATGCATAAACTAATTATCAGACTCGCTGCTGTTAGATCGAGCTACACGCGTATGCAGCCAAGAGGGATGCGTGAATTAGGTACTATGACATCACAGATATGAGTTTCGACATCAGTAACCACTCTCCAAAGAAGTAAAGAAAAGTTGATTCAATCCAATTCGAACTGATACAGGTTTACCTTCGGTGTCTTGAAAATTGGGCCTCACGCAACATAATAGATATTTAAAAAATGCAAATAGATTTGGTGTTGTTTTCCATGTCAGCTATGAAATTTTGTTAAGATTATGGAAAANGAAGGCCGAGAAATCTTAATCTAAACGCTANTTAGCTTGTATCACAGAGTAAAATGACGATTTGTAGGATTTGTGTTGTGGATCCCTGAACAAATTAAGGGGTGAAAATGTTTTCTAAATATTACTAAGTTATGGCTATTCTTGACTAGCCCTTTTGGGCAGTAGCCAGAGCAGCAGTAGTGTAACTAAGGCAGAGTATGCATGTATAAATTGACCACACAATAGCCCATCAAATTTATGCAACTGTTTTTGTAAGATTTAAAACGTTTAATGATTGACGTGATTATTTATAATTTGATAATGAAAAAGTAAGCGAAATGATATAGGCAACAAGTAAGACAATAACATCACATATCCGAGTAATGCATGTAGATATTGTAGTGTAAATAAAATTTCAGGTGTTATCATATGAGTTGTAGGAACTCATTGCTGCCGCTCAGCATTCAGTTTCGAAAATTGACCAAGCGTAACTGACGGGGAAACAATCAGGCGTGTTTATGCCACTGTAGAACTAACTCCCTACTTTTTGACGTACTGCGTGAACCAATCTCAGCGCCTGTGTGTTCCAGCAATAGGTGAAATAAGTACTGATAGTATGATATTGCATTTTATGTCTGGTGTAACGAAACAGGCAACGAGTTGTTTTTCCAGAATAGCCTTTGCAACGAAAAGACCTGTATCTAATTTCCTTAAACATTCACCGTTTAACTGAAAACCATGGTTAGCACATTGAAAGGAGTAAAAATACCTGCGTTAGTAATACCTGTGTTAGTAATTTTACTATGAGCTGAAAAAATAGTGGAACGTACTATTGAACTCCAACCGAATATTGCTCAAAACGGTAGCAGAAACAAGTTAATAATGTTTACGTTGTTTGGCTTCATTTTCTCTACCATGCAGAGTTTCCACCAGAATAAAATTGCTTGATTTTAACTTAACATTTTTAACAATTCCAGTCTGCATTAAATAAGACAAAGGTCAAGAAACTATCGTGGTGTTGGTTGTGAATTAGATTTTATGAAATCAATGAAATGATTTCAAAATGCAAAAGTGCTGCATCACTTTACATGCTGCCAATTGTGAGTTTTTGCTAATGCACCATACCCCATCCAGTTTAGTTCCCAACGAAAATATTTTGCAACATTGTTCACTGGACCCTGTAGCTGTGAAGACATGTTGTGAAATACATGACTGCAATTGGAAATTGCTTGTTCATTGCTTGGTCAATTATGATATGTGGCTGTGATTGTGAAAAGTTGAGTTATTCTCACACCAAACACAATGAGAATTACAAAGAAATTATGAATGAGAAGTGAAAAGATACGCACCTCCTTTAGTGTGGCTCATACACACAGCTGCATCAGTTGTTAATCACAATATTCAGCCATATTGCCCAACTACAAATGGGTATACAGGTTATGTACTACATATCTTGAACATTTCGCCACCTAAAACTCATGCTACAGATAAGTACTGAAAAGCTTCAAGGGAAATGTTTTTGATGTACCTGATGCACAGAAAAATGCTAAGAAAGCTAGTGTAAAAAGATAGCATTGGCAATGAGAAGTGCACATCTAAAAAATCATAGGAAGACTTTGGAGGGCATGTCATATAATTTAAAAAATAGCCATCTTACCAGAATTGACAGTGGGAAAAGTTTGACAATTGAAGTGCCAGTCACTAATCTTAAAAAAATTTCTTTCTTCTCCAAAACGCTTCAGACGACAACACGTGTACAGACATTTAGTAGCACATCTGGGAATTAACGACTAACCATTTACGTGCTGAACCTAAACAGGAGGAATGTTTAAGCTTGCATTGCTTTGCCTACATTTAGTGCTGAACCCAAACGAATAATCTTCACCTTGCTTCCTCTATTTTCCTACATTAAGTGCAGAAACTAAACGTAGGGAAAGTCTTCGCCTTGCCTTTCATCTTCCCTACATGTAGTGCTAAATCTAAACGTAGGGAAAGGCTTCGCCTTGCTTTCTCTACTTCCCTACATTTAGTGAAGATCCTAAACGTAGGGAAAGTCTTCGCCTTCCTTTCCTTATTTCCCTACATTCAGTGCAGATCCTGAACGTAGGGAAAGTCTTCGCCTAGCTTTCTCTACTTTCCTACATTTAGTGAAGATCCTAAACGTAGGGAAAGTCTTCGCCTTGTTTTCCCTATTTCCCTACATTTAGTGCAAATCCGAAACAAAGGGAAAGTCTTCGCCTTGACTTCCCTATTTCTCTACATTTAGTGTAGACCCTGAACGTAGGGAAAGGCTTCATCTTGCCTTCCTTATTTCCCTACATTTAGTACAGATCCGAATCGTAGGGAAAGTCTTTGCCTTGCTTTCCCTATTTCCCTACATGTAGTGATGAACCTGAACGTAGGGAAAGTTGTCGCCTTGCCTTCCCTATTTCCCTACATTTAGTGTAGATCCTGAACCAGGCGTGTAGCCAGAAATTTTGATAGGGGGGCACAATTAACAACCAAGTCTCAACATTTAAATATATAGCATAATGCCCCTTGTTTTAAAGCATCATCCATAAAAAGTGCCTTTTTCTGGTGCTTCTTTTTCTGAATAATTCTATTCAGATTTAAGCCGGCAAATAGAAAGTCTGTTTCCTTGAATTGACAAGTTTTAAAAGTTTCTTTTTAGTAAATTTCCACGTTTCTACTTCGAATGAAAGCCACCATTTTATCGCAAAACTTTCTTGTGAAAGCGTTTGTGAAGATCTTGATACTATACTCGTAACAGTATGCTTTTTCCAGCAAATATTGCAGTTGAGCAAGGAGACATCGTGACCGTCATTGTGATTGTGCTTTTTATATTTACTTGTCGCTGCAGCTTAACACAACGGTTGGTTAGTTGATCTAGCCCAGTGGTTTCCAAAGTACGAATCAAAATCTAAAGAAGGTTGGAGAAGGGTCAAAAATGGGTCGTGCAGAGGCGATCCAAACCGAAGTTATTCATTTTCAACTTTACCCCTGCTTGTCTGCCTGTAGCATAGATACTTGAGAAAAGAGTAGATTTCTGACATTAAAAACGAACTTAGCAACTTGCTGCAAAAATCAACCACAGTTCCAGTATTTTTTTCATACGTTGTTTGAGTTGTGGGTTGCCAAGTGCTCACCAAACTCAGATTGCGCTCAAAAAAGTTTGGGAAGTAAGCGGTTGAAGTCTTTCTTTAAATCCATTAGTGTTTAAATAAAAAAATCCAATCGACTACGGAAAATTCAATTTAGTTACATATTGGTCACATGCGCTTTATCGAGAAAACAGATTCCAAGCTATCTGTAAGTAAATGACAGTATCAATGGCCTTAACACTTACAAAATAAAAAGTATCTTTCTACTTTCGTTAGATTTTTCTGCTGACTCTTGGCGTTGCATCTGAATGCTTTTGAATTTACTGTAGGATAGGGTGGTACTTAGCATCAGGTGAATGTTGAAACACTTTCAGACTATGTACAGATCGGATGCTGATTACTTCACAAAACTGCGTTTTACTCGCCGGCAAGGTAATGGGACATCATGATGAAACCGCTAAGGCTCCACATATTTGTGATTGAACAGCCACAGTATGTCAGTAGGTCTATATGCCATCACAACTAAGCATCTAGAATAATCGCTGTTGTTGCTAAACAGTGTCCATGGCCTAATTGCTTAGTAAAAAAGACCTTGAAACTAAATTGCTTCTTAGCCAAGGCTTTAGTTTCAAGGCATGCAAAATATCACCACCATATTCATGCATTTAGTTGTAAAACTTTACAAAAATCTACAGTGTTCATTAAAGCTATGGCTGATGCTGCAGTCAAGAGGGCAAAATATATAGCATTTTCAGCATGTCAGAGTTTTCAGGGTAGAATTTTTGCGATGGTCTTGAAATGAAATTTGCATCACCATCAGGTGGAATACAGCAGGCTGGTGCGCCAGAAACAGCTGCAAAAATGGTTAGGCTAATCCTTGTTTTACTTTCGGTTAGTGATTACAAGCGCATAGATAAAAGTTTGTATTTCATTATCACCACTTCCACACGGAGTTAAGCCTCAGGTGAAGGCCAGGCATGGCATGAATTTTCCAGCATTTACACTGCACACAATGTTTGATTAATCACGGGGAATTGATAAGCCGTACTGCTTTGATCAGGTTCGACTGAAAGTTGAAGTAGAATAGTTTTTTTTTGACAGTTTCGTTGATTTGCACTGACGCATTTCTTTGGCTTACACATCAAAAGCTTGATTAACCTGAAAATTGCTAGTGCTACTTTCGAAATTGGTGGGGGGCAATTGCCCCCATTTCCCCCCTGGCTAAGCGCCTGTCCTGAACGTAGAGAAAGTCTTCGCCCTGCCTTGCCTATTTCCCTACATTTAGTGCAGATCCCAAACGTAGGAAAAGTCTTCACCTTGCTTTCTCTACTTCCCTACACTTAGTGTAGATCNGAAACGTAGTGAAAGTCTTCGCCTTGCCTTCCNTATTTCCCTACATTTAGTGCAGATCCGGAACGTATGGANTCTTCGNCTTCCTTTCCGTATTTCCCTTCATTTAGTGCTGATCCTGAACGTAGGGAAAGTCTTTGCCTTGTCTTCCCTATTTCCCTACATTTAGTGTAGATCCNAAATGTANGGAAAGGCTTCGACTTGCTTTCCCTGTTTCCCTACATTTAGTGTAGATCCGAAATGTAGGTAAAGGCTTCATCTTGATTTCCGCATTTCCCTACATTTAGCACTGAACCTGAACATAGGGAAAGTCTTCGCCTTGTCTTCCCTATTTTCCTACATTTAGTGCAGATCCGAAACGTAGGGAAAGGCTTCGACTTGCTTTCCCTGTTTCCCTGCATTTAGTGTAGATCCGAAATGTAGGTAAAGACTTTATCTTGATTTCCGTATTTCCCTACATTTAGCACTGAACCTGAACATAGGGAAAGTCTTCGCCTTGCCTTCCCTATTTTCCTACATTTAGTGCAGATCCGAAACGTAGGGAAAGGCTTCGCCTTGCCTTCCCTGTTTCCCTACATTCAGTGCAGATCCTGAACGTAGGGAAATTATTTGCCTTCCTTTCCCTATTTCCCTGCATTTAGTGCTGAACCTGAACGTAGGGAAAGTCTTCGCCCTGCCTTCCCTATTTCCCTACATATAGTGTAGACATTAAACGTAGGGGTTTGATTTGAAATGTTTGTGGGGAAATACTTCCCTATTTCCCCACATCCCCTTTTCCCTATAATTAGGGTTGCCCAAAATAAAGCAAAACAGAAAAACCATGCAGTGTACTTTTCTGCTACAAAGAATGGGATGTGCACACACAGGAAAGAAAAAATACGAAAAAGTAAATATATGTAAAAACACACACAGAATTATAAAACACCAGAATTCATAGACTTTTTTGCTGGAGCAGTCTGGAATCCGTGGCAAGCGTACGCACGATTTTTTTTCTTGATATTTGGTGTCACATGGGAAGAAATAATTCAATTAACTTGTCACACTTCTGCAAAAACCGTCACGCTCACTCAGAAAACCATATTTCTATGTAAACGTTTTTCGGTAATCTGATAGGGCCAGACTAACCAGGCAGAATTCTAATTATTGTTTTAGTAAATTGACAGTTCCACACCTGAGTTTTGTAAAAGCCATCAGATAAACATTTTTGTTGAATTTTGATCAAATCACAAAGTTTTTCCAAAAAGCTATGTTTCACAGTTAGAGTTTCATTAGACTTATTTTTCAAAGTCTAACAAGATTGTGAAATGTATAATCTTAGCATGTCTGGTAGATATCCGATCACAAAGACCGAAGCACACAATTCTGTTCCATTCATTAGAAAGGTTCGTGCCGATGGATAGTACTCAATAACATCGACTATAATTTGGAAATGGGCAAGTATAACAATCATTAGATTTTCTCTATTTGTAATTGTTTTGCTTTTTGTGTACTCGAACCATTATGAACAAGTTCCGAGAACACCAAAATTTAGCTCCTATTCCTGCATTTTCAAAGCTACTTGCCACAAGAATTTGTCCTAACCTTAACGATACATCAGAAAACTTATCTGACAAATACAACAGCAAACATTTGTTGTAATTCAAACAGTAAAATTTGAAAGTTTCAAAAAATTTTTGAATGTGTCTTTTTTACATAGTTTCGTTTTTTGGCAATAAATGCGTTACTGGGCTAGGATTATGCAATTTTTTTTCTTTATTAAAATGCCGGCAAACGTTTTATCCGGTTCATAAAGAATTACCTAAAGTAGCCAATAATAGCCTAGGTTGTCTAAGAAATCTTATACGTTTTGGATTGGAGTCATTCTTATATATTTTAGTATATCCTTTATAGATGTTTGATTTTTTAATAACTTGTAGAATATACGGCAATTTCAAACTGTCATATGGATAGATATTGAAAAGATACCAGCACTCGCCACTCAAAAATGTGTTAACAAAGCCATTCATCCACAATTTCCAATGAAATATGTAAGAGAAGTCAAAATTTTTTTACCAATGGTATTTCAAATGATTCCTCCAGTGCGAGTCAAAACATGCGATTGAAATATTTTGCTTGCTGGGGGTTTATGATATTGATCTCTTCAATAACAGTTTCTCGTTTTGCCGCAACCCACATGTGTATTTTTAAAAATTTTCTGCTATACAGCAATATTGTGTGGAGTGGGTCCAAACATCACTCGTTATTTTGACTGAAGCGTCTAGGCCAATGGTTTTCAACCCTTTTTGGACCGCGACCCAATGTAGCAACCCACTCAGATAAAGCAAATGTAATACAGCTATGTACATAAAATATCTTCTGGCCGCCCTTCCACAAATGGTTCACAACCTCTGTGGGGCCCGCCTCTTCCAGGTTGAAAACCACTGGTCTAAGCCAATGGTTCGTAACTTTTATATATATATATCTTACCCGTTTTATCAAACAGGATTATCAGATTTACCCCCAATACACTCAACAGCGCTCTTTTTTAAATATGAATTTACCAACTCTTACAGTTTAGAATGATTTATAAATGTACAATGTACCAATGTGCACAGTAAGACTGTTATTGAGTTGGTATAGGCAACAGACCATGCAAGTAAAATGGGTTACCAACTACTCATAACCCTTTACTGTAACCAATAGAGTAAGGCAAGGGGGTGTTCTCAGTCCATACTTATTTGCTGTTTACAATGATGAACTCTCGATTCAACTGGGATCAGCCAGGGTGGGATGTACTGTAGTAAATATGGTTGTGAACCATCTAATGTTTGCTGATGATATATGTGTGTTCAGCCCCAGCATTAATGGGCTGCAGTGTCTTCTGAATATTTGTGGTGACTATGCTGCTGAACACGAAATCACTTTTACTTACAATAAAACAACTGGTGTTCCTTTTTGCCCAAAAAAGTATAAACAACCTGCTCCATCAAATGTTTTTCTAAATGGTGTACGTGTACAACTTTTTAACCAAGTAAAATATCTTGGTGTGTGAATAAATGCATCATTGAAGGATGATAATAATATTCAGAGACAAGTGAAATCACTGTGATGTGCAGCAAACAAACTCAAAGGCACTTTTGATGAGTGATCTCCTGCAGTAAAAAACACTCTATTTCGTGCCTATTGCATGCCAATGTATGCTTGTCAATTGTGGAGCAAATACATGCAGACCAGTATGAAGCGCTTACGTGTTGCATATAACAATGCTTATTGAATTATGCATTACATACCTAGAAATGTTAGTGTTCGCCCACACCAGGTTAGCCACTGTGTCAAGACCTTTGATGCCGTGTTGAGAAACAACTTGTATCGATTTTTTATGCAATGCACATCTTCATCCAACTTTTTTATTCGATCTCTTCAAATGTCTGATGCTTTTTACAAATCTTCATTTTTCTTCAATTATTCAATGCTCCTGTATGGTGGAGACCAACTGTAATAGTTGTCTGGGAATTGTTTCAGTATTTGCGTCTCATCAGTATTACTTTTGTATAGTAAAAATATGAGGACACAATGTACACACCAAGCGCAAAAAAAGTAAGAAGTGCTGGAAAAGTGTTTTGCTCCTCTGAAGGTTGGACGCCTACTAACACCGGTGGTGTGATGTGCTAGCACTACTGCATGAGTATCCATTTTCTGTGCTCTTGCAAATGATGATACAGCTGTGGTGAGGATAAAGCGCTTTGCTCCTCTCAATATTGGTCAGGTGCAAACACCATTTGTGTAATATGCGCTGATGCATAGCTAACTACTTTTTGTGATCTTGTGTCTGTGATTTGGACCATGAGTCCGAAATAAAATATTATTATTATTATTATTATAAAAATTCATATTGCTGCAATTTATGGTTCAGTAAATTAACTTCCTTGGAAGTTGAAATTTACACCCAGGGGCAAATTTTCCCCATGTTAAGATCCACTGGTCTAAACTATATCAAGAAAACAAACATTTTTTCCATAACTGAGCAAAAATCTTGCATCAAAAATGCGCCTGGGACCAGGCCCGTCGCCAGGATTTAGCAGCAGGTGGGCCAATAACCAGAAGGAGGTGCCAAAAACCAGAGGGGGGCACATTTTAAAAATCCTGTATTGGATGTATGCAGCAAACAGGGGGCCAAACGTGAAATGGGGGGCACAGATTTCAAATGGGGGGGACGGGCACCACTGCCCTCCCTACTGGCGACGACCCTGCCTGAGTCCTTCTTTATTAGCTATCCATCAATTCACACACAATGTATAACAGTATGCATATCTTGGTTCCAAACCAAACTTCATCTATCACGGTACCATTCTTCAGAAGGTCAATGTATGGTCGCAAAAAATTTTATTGCAGTGATCAGTGTTTCTTAAATGGGATATGCGTACCCTTTAGGGCAGTAGTTTTCAACCTTGTTCATACAGCCACCCATTTTGCAACCCAGTTTAACCTAACGGCCCCTTCCAAAAATTTCCAGTCATACATATGAAATACAGTTTCCTTTGCACAATAGAAAATCACAATGGCTAAAAAATACCGTACGATATCATTATGTATAACAAAGACTCATTTATTAACTAATGCATTTGGCAGCAACACTGAGAGAGACTCGTGCCGTATACAAATCACTCCNCAGCACAACTCATNGAAAACTAGATAACTCCCAAGTTAGCTACCGCAATCAGAGGTCTAATTACAAACACAGCACATTCTTACGCCACAAAGTTATTCGTGCGTTACCAAACGCAACAGTACTTTAGTGGTCGTAATCACACCTAAACAATTTTGAATTAAAAAGTAGGCTATCGTTTTTGCTAAGTATTCAGGGGTGTAGTTCTACAAAAATAGGTGTGGGAACGCCGTTCCCACCACACCTCTGATTTAGGTTAAGGCCGAACTCTAACACCAAATATTACTCAGGTGCCCTCATCTAGAAAAACTACCAAAACACATGAAATTGCTGTTTTTCTAAGTAAAACTGACCAGCCGGTTATTTGAACAATGGTTATGCTATTAGAAAAACTTGTAATGGTGAAAAATACAGTAGATCGCATCTAACTAATTCACTGTGACAAGAAAGAAATTATAGGAAGTTGTTGTTTCAAAGGTGAATGGGGGATGGNACTATNTTTTCCACATTGACGGGGTTGTAAAATGTTGGTGAGATACTGTTTCTGAACAATGAGAAAATATCGGATGCGATCTGTCATCCACGTGCTTCTANGATGAATTACTAACTTTTTCCTGTCTTCCATGGAACTTTGCAGAACTGTCGTCAGAAAATCTTCAGTAAGGGTCTTTACGTTTGTCCAGGGGGGCTTGATATCCAAAATTTTGACAAAGACTCCCCATTTGTAATGCTTGTTTTGAGTATTTGCTAGTGGACCCTCTACAATGACCAGTGGGTCCTTTCAGCTAAGTTTTTCCCCTGGATCAAACCTCTAGTAATGCCACTGAACACACGAGGCACTGGAGCTGCTTGAAAAAAACTGATAAAGGTTTTTATTCATAAAAGCTTTTTGGAAACGAGATTTCACGCGCCATTATGATTTCAGTGAAAAGCAGTCACGCGTAAACGTCACGCGCCCAAGTTTTATCACGCGCATCACGCCTGAAAATCTCCTTGTTACGCACGATATCTCGTCGACAACTGCCACGTTTTCCAGTCTGGGTTCTGGATAACTGAGATGTTACTGTACAGTAGGCTAGTTCATAATTGTGTACCTTTTTCATCGTCATGTAGGAGGTGTTTCTTCAGTTTCCATTTATAGGTAAAAGTAGTTGAAGACTTGATATCGTTTGGTATTAATGACCACATTTTTGGGCCAGAAAAGGAATTCCACTCGCAGAATTTCGAGGTTCTGTGGAACCCGAGAGGACAAAAAACTGCTGTAGCGTGTAGACATTCCTATCTGAAGCAACCTCGTTGTGCATTTTTTATGTGGTTGAAAAAGCTAATAGTAAAAGCTTAACTTTTTTCATCCACAGCTTTTCCTTCATAATTCCTCCCTGGACCAAATTTCCTCACAGGAATTAAAAATTCCTCCCTTAGTGAGCCAAGTGGCACCTGCTTGAGAACCACTGGGTTAGCTCAAATCAGATTTAAGTCTTGCAGTAAGTTAATTTAACAGCTGTTTAGGAAAAAGTAGCAAACTAACAAAAATAAAGTACATGTAAACTAAGTTTTTTAAACTTCAAGTTTTGCAGTCAGTTGTTACACTATATGCTTTACATCTTTACATATTTATTATATAAAAATGGAAGATTGCTTCAAGACATTTTTACTATATAAAAATGGAAGATTGCTTCATTTACGACAGAGCTGGAAACAAATTTCATTTAAAGTGGTACAGCCAGATGCTTGGTTTGAAAGCTTTTTAACCTGGTGAAATGGAGGGCTCAAGTTAAATGTTTCTTTTTGTTTTTTTTCTAAAACCAAAGGTCTCAATTATAGCTACAATTACACAAAATGTAATCGATGGCGAAAATTCATAAAAAATATACACAAAAATATATCAAGCAAGAAAAAAAGCAGTAAAATTATACAGATCCTGATACCAAAGTTACGTGAGCCGGCAGTCGTCTAGCCGGCAGTAAATAAAACGGATCCGGCAAATTACCGCTAAAAATGCGGGCTGGATGTGACGGCTGACGTAACCTAGAGAGAAGGTAGCCGCCAGCCGGCAGTCGAAGAAAGTGCAAAAAAAACATATGCAGAGTGTCGTATGATTTGAATGCCTGGAAACGTGCATAGTGGCGAAAGTAATCCGAAATGCACAATGGCAGCTAAGCTGAACACCTTAAAAGGTGTGTGATGGCTGTGCCGGCTGATGTAGGCAAAC
>JGI24158J21664_10011103_pt1 | contig 11985 bp, 9 predicted proteins | sample Ectturendosymbi3_FD_21664 | JGI IMG/M metagenome (IMG submission 21664) | reverse complement strand
TTATATGAATGTACAATTTTGAATGTTAAATTACTATTAGTAGTCAAATGTTGCAATGAATGCAATGGTTAGGGTGAAAAGATAACTGTAAGACCTTGAATGTATCATGTAGGCCTACGCTACTGTTTCAATTTGTGCATTTTTTTTATTTTTTTTTTTGTGAAAGTAAAGGAAAATATTTAAACGTTTTTTTCAGAAATGATATAACTAACCTTTTTTATGGTACTTCATACATTTGATTTGCTGCTAGCCTACTTGTAAATTAAAAAATTGTCAGTATGTTCAAAAATAGTCTTGAACTTGTTAAAAATATGATGCAAATAATACTTTCATTTTTATGTGCAAGTACCGGTAGCGTTTATTTCAAGTTCGGTTTTGACTTTTTTGAACGTTTTGAATTTCTGTTTTTTTAATGATTTTCTAGGGTTTTTTCAAGGTAAATTCTGGGGTTTTTGTTCATAACAGAGTGGCAACACTAATTTCGTGGATAAAATGGTACACACTACATTATTACGACTTACGAGTAGATTTTATGAGACCAGTTTGGTAATAACATAGCACAGGGGGTATTCTGGCAAGCCAAAAATGAAATCTGCTCCACAAAAAGTGAAAATGAAGGAAATATTTTCGTAGGTTAATAACGATACAATTACTACTACTGTACTACAGTAGAGAAACTGGTGTACTAGTGAATATTAGGCTATATTCGTTTGCCTTTGTTTAAATAATAGTATCAAATAAATATCGAAACTTTAGGGAGGAAATATAGCTCAACATTAATTGCTGTGAGCCTTTTACAAATGCACCAGATCTGAAACTGTATGTTTGCACACGATTACCATATTGATCGAAGAATTGCTGTAAATAAATTGCAGTGTTACATTTCATCCACCACCGATCTTAATTGGTTAATTGAATTATTATAAAAGCATTAGGATATTATTTTATAGATTGAATATTATTTGATTTTGTTAAGTGGCCCTCATACAATTGCAAAGTGAAAAAAATGTTCTGCAATGCTGTGCCTTTATAATTCAGCAAGGATTCTTGACTGCACTCATGAATTTGAATATTCGAGTTTCAGAGTACCACAGAGGTAAAGCAAGAACAGTTGAATCTGCTTGCAAAGCATTTTACTAGGACGGGGAGATAGATTTTGCGTCATTTGCACATTTGAATAATCCATGAGTTCCGTAATGACAGTGCATCAGTCATGGTGTATGCTATAACAGTGCTCTTCAAGTTTCAACTTCAACAGGGATTCTGCAGAAAGAGGTGGGGTTCCATGAGTTTTACGGGTTCCGTTCAACTTTTGCTTGTTTTTTAGGTGAAATGATTTCTTGCTTCATTAGGTTATGTTGATGCGTCATTTATTATGAAGTCTTTCAGATGACTGTGCTGCATTCAGATTCCAAGTACAGTAGGCCAGCTACAGTAGTTATATAGAAGGCTGAGTGCAGATAGCGGAACAAGAAGAAACTATTGACAGTTGTTGCATCACTTGTTGTTCATTATCATGCAATTAAGAAGAATGTTATTGTTGCATCACAGTTGTAGGATGTTGCAGATGTACAGTTCACAGTATACTGAGTAGAAAGCAGATTCAGCCTGAGTCAAGTAGAGAGTAGATTGAGTCACAGACTAGAGCTGCTGTTCAACCTTTGTAGGAATAAAGTCAAGACAGTGTGAAACCCAACTTTTTACTATTTAGTCAAGCCAGATAAAGAAAATTAGCATATTTTCTTATGTAAAGTGATATAATAACAATAGCGAAGGTGCGGACAGTAGTTTTGAGCAATATAGTTCAAATGTAAAAGGCACTGCCTCTGAAGGAGACCAATTGTAATTCACTTGCTAAAGTTAGAAAATGGGACCACACATATTTGAGATACGAGTTCTTTTTTACGGATGACTATAATTGGAATGTAGCAGATAGATTCCAGAAATGCAAGAACAACTTTGAAGTCATTGAATTTCCTGCATTTTAACTTCTGTAATCACTGTTTATTTGTTGAAGTGTCTAATACTGAAATATTTTGATTTTCTTGCAATAATTTGTGTGTTTTTAATTTTTGTTAATAATGGGGGTTCCATGACAAACGCGAAAGTATATCAGGGGTTCCATGATAACAAAAAGGTTGAAGAGCACTGTCAACTGTGCTATAATCAAAAGTCTATGTTTTTCTAGTGGCCCGCCAAGAAAATTCATTGTGCCTGCAGCCCTTTACAAATATACTAACTGTATGGCCTGCCCAGTAGTGTTCTATTTTATGAATCTGTCCTTCTTGCAACTTCATGTATAATGTATTACATACTAATCAGGAGCTACCTATGAGAAACCACACTGTGTTATAAATGCTTGCTGTATGTCGTATTTTGGGCTTCCGGTATGAACTGCGAAAGTCAGCTGTTAATCTGAATTCCATAAATTCTCAAGTTTATCAATATCATAAATAGTAAGGGAACGGAATTGTTGGTAGAAAATTAGTACGGCCCGCCATACTTTGCAGTTTGTTCTTGGCCCCGCAACTAGGGAAAGGTTGCCAACCCCTGCTTTAGCGGCATCATCATGGTACTAGTCTAGCAGACGTGTCTATGCGAAGTGTGTGAATGGTTATCGGTTAAGCTCTCACCATGGCACTTTTCGTTTTAATAATAGTTGTTATACTTTTCATGGGACCAGTTTTAATTCAACTAAAAAAAACATGACAATTGGCAGCTACATCACTCTAGTTGAAGTGATGTAATGATATTGAATAGCCTGTGTAACTTTGCGTAACACAACATGTGAAAGGATTTGATAGCCAGAATTTTAAACCCTAAAATCTTGATCCTACAGCCATAACCCAAAAACCTGAACACCAATATCCTAATAACTCTTTAACGACCGCGATTGGCCGGCCTTTTTTTGGCCAAAAATCGCCAGCCACTAGAGTTAGAGAGCTGTTCAAACCCTCTACGGATTCAGCAAGTCTTCTAGTTGAGATAAAAAAAAACGTTTTTCGTTTTCGGTTTGGCGTTTACTGGAGGTGACGTCACAATGAGGGCATGTTTTCAAATTTTTGGCCACCTTTACCTGGCCCTGGGCCTTATCCCATTGACCCATTCTTTTGAATCAAAGTTTTCGTGAAAACTAGGCCAAAATCTGCGTCTATAGAGCCCTTGATTGACTTGCTAGTGTATCTGTAGCCAAAATTATGGGTTAAAAACCCAGTTTTTGGCAAAATCCAAAAAGTTTCAAAAAAGGCATATTTTTCCCTTTCAGGGAAAACTTTGGCCAGCTATAACTTGGCAGCAGATTGAGCAAGAGAGCAGTTCAAACCCTGTAATGACTAGTGGCGTCGTGTAGTTTAGAATAAAAAAAATTATTTTAATTTGGGTGGGGGGTTTTGGGCCTCTGGGATCATGACAGGGGCATATTTTTTGGTTTATTTTATGACGTCATCATCCGATCCAACGCACCAATATTTTGGCTAGCAATATTTTTGGTTTCTAAGCGAGAATACGCATTTTTAAAGCCCTTGATTGAGTTTCTAGCGTTTCTGGTTCAAAAGTTATGCCAAAAATATTTCAAATATGACAGGAAACTCCCAGGGGATTAGCAGGGATTAGTGGGGATTTCCCCAATTAATATTCTATCATTTTTGCCATAACTTATCAACTAGAAATGCTAGAATGTCCATCAAACCCTGTAACAGCTTGTACTATAGCCTAGAAAGCATTTAAATCTCGCGCGGTTTCGCGCCAGTGATTCGGCTTGATTTTTGAACTCCCACGGGATGTTGACGTCATGGATTGTTTTGACAGACCTGTTAAAACCTGTCAAAACATCCTGTGGTTCTGTAAACATGGCCAGAAAGGTTGAAATCGCACGGTGAAAATTGTTTTTTTCATTCTAAACTACAAGTCCTTCCTGATTCAAAGCGGATTTGAACAGCTCTCTAGCTCGATCCGCTGGCGAGTGCTGTCCATATAGAGAAGGGGTGTGTTCCAACCTAAATTGGGGTTTGTGGGTGCATAAATTTTCACCAATTTTTGTTTTTTTATCCATAATTTTGGCTTCAGATATGCTGGAAAGCCATTCAAGGGCTCTAAAGACGCGGATTTTTGCCTAGTTTCCAAAAAAAACATGAGCCAAAAGAATGGGTCAATGGATTGGGGCCCAGGGCCAGGTGAAGGTGGCCAAAAAAATGCAAAAACTCCCCATTTGTGACGTTTCCCCCAGCAAACGCCAAACCAAAAACAAATTTTTTTTTCGATGTCAACTAGAAGACTTGCTGAATCCGTAGGGGGTTTGAACAGCTCTCTAGCTCTAGCAGCTGGCAATTTATGGCCAAAAAAGGGCAAGCCAATTTATTGGCGATTTATGGCCAAAAAAGGGCGAGCCAATTTATCTTAGAAGTTCTGAAAAATAATGGATCATGTCTGTGTGACCTATTTAATAGCCTTGTCACGATTATAAATAATATTGGAAACTAACTGAAAACTGAAAATAACATCTTGGAACTAGATTTTTGACAATATTTAAAAAATTTTTGGACCATATTACGTGTGAATGAAACTAATGGAAAATTCAATTAAAATACACCAAGCCTTCTATTTTTCCAACTTAGAGCTAAACTTGACCTTTGACTCCAGTTAACAGAAGCTAGCTAAAATCAACTTTGGTACCACAAGAAATATGTAGATTGATTGATTGATATTAAACTTAACTGCTGATTTATGCAACACAATTGAAATTCATTTGCAAAAGTTCATTTTTGATGAGATAAGCTCAGCCTCAAGTAGGCTGGCTAATTTCAGTTNTAGTCTGCAAAAAATTCTGATGAGTCTGCTGATTCNTAGAGTATTTGAATGACTGTACCTTATGCAGTTCAACCAGGTGATTGTAGGAACTACTGATGTGCCATTGCTAAAAATATTGCCTCTTAATTGTATTTTTCCTTAGATGTACTAGATCAGGGATGGGGAGTTAATTTTGGCTTGGGGCCACTTTGAGAAGGCCGTGATCAGTGGAGGGCCACAACTTTTGGAAACAGAAACAAATTTCGGTTCAAGTTAGCCTCAGCACCAACGTTTGCTGTGTTGAGTTGGAGGATATTTTAGATTTGAAGATTTTCGTGAATGCTTGCACGGGCCACTGAAAATGCTGTGGCGGGCCACATTTGGCCCGTGGGCTGCTATTTGCACACCCCTGTACTAGATGATTCCAAGTTGGTCTAGGAATTGTCATGTGGTTATGATGCCAATCTGGAGTTTTTAGAAGGTTGTCATAGCGGAAACTCAATGTTCATTTCGCTCTGTGGTTGGAGTTTTCAAAAACCTTTTTGATCAGAAAATAGGTCTGATGTATGAGAAGGTTGAGAACCAGTTGTTTGATTGATTTGTTAAGTGACTGGTTGATTGTTTCCTATGACTTAGCTAACAAACAGAAAGAATACAAAAAGTCATCATAAAAATATGTAACCAATTGTCAGTGGAAATTAGAATAAATAAAAACAATAGCAAAATAACTGAGAAGATCAATGTGAACAATTAGCGTCAGTGTGTCACAGGATTAGTAAAAGACCATCATGGTGTCATTCAGTCAACCAACCCCGTTTGTGACGTTTTGACAGCATTGGAAATAAAATAAGCAAAGTTAGAAAAACAAACACAGAACATGGTGAAGAAAAAATAAAGATGAAGAGAGCATGCCTATGTACATGAAGGAGTAGATCTAGTTTTATTGAGGAAGTTTGATGTGGTTAAAAAATGTTAAACAAAGCATTAAAAATAAAAATTTTGAGGTAAAAAGAAGAAAAACAAAAAAGGGGAGTGTAATTTTATTAAGAGGAAGTGTGTTGGCTCTCAGCCAGTGGTCAGTTTTACATAGTTCAAGGTTAGCAGTTGCCTGAAGAACATTGAAACAAGAGTTGGACGTACAAAGGTTAATATCATCAGCAAATAAAGTAGTATGAAATGAGAAAGCTTGAAAGATGTTCATGGCAGGTCAGTGATGTATGCTCAATAGCACTTTGTTTTAATTTTAAAGCTTGTGTAGCCTATTGGCTATGTTTTGATGTTAAGATGTTCTCAATACATGCTAATTATGCTAGTCATACAGAAGTTGTTTTTGTATGGATAAAATTTCAATGTTTTTGGGTTGGTTCCTTGTCTTCTTGTCAATAATATTACTAAAAGTTCAACTTACTAAGTGTTATATGAAAAGTGACTTTATCATCTATTCTAACGTTATAGCTCTTCTCATGAAGAGAAATCAAACAAAAAGCATTGTTTGAGTTTGAGTGTCTTTGAAAAAATTGATGGTTAAACTAAATTTTCATCAGTTGTTCTTTGGCTTCCCAATTGGATTCTATCACAAGCGTGCGCTTCAGAATTTTTTAACATTTTTTGTGTCATTATCTTGGAAACACATATAATTTATCATACGCTTGAGGACGAATGTAGCATTTCTAAAATTTGCAGTCCAAGGCACGAAATACGTGACAGTTGAAAAGTGGGAGAGATAATTTCTAATCAAAGCAATGTGATGACAAAAATATAAAAGGTAAACCACTTTTCCACTCAGTATCTGAGTTAGTGTAGGTGTGGCCATGTTTTGTATTCACTCTTGTCTTCAGGAAGTGTCTGACCCTAATTGAAGAGTTTTTGTAGTCAGACAGCAAGTGCCAGTTAGCCTACATATGATATGCTATCACTTTTTACTTTCTTAAAATTTGTCTTTTTGGTTGCATTGTGGGATGTTATTTTTGCTACTTAACCTTTTCAGTCCCGCGAAAGCCCCAATTCGTGCAGAGCTTTGCAATCCAATAACTCGCCAGGTGATTGAGCTAGAGAGCTATCCAAATCATCCACGGATTCAGCAAGTCTTGTAGTCAAAATCGAAAAAAAACGTTTTTCGTTTTTGGTGGGTGGATTTCTGGAGGTGACGTCACAAAGAAGGCATGTTTTGGAAATTTTGGCCACATTTGGCCGGCCCTGGGCCCCAATCCATTCACCCACTCTTTTGGCTCAAAGTTTTGTTGAAAACTAGGTCAAAATCTGCATCTATACAGCCCTGGATTGATGTAGCCAAAATTATGGGTCAAAACTCAGTTTTTGGCCTAATTCAAAACTATTCAGAAAAGGCATAATTTGCCCTTTCGGGGCAAACTTTGGCCAGCTATAACTCAGCAGCAGATTGAGCCAGAGAGCTGTTCAAACCCCGTAATGACTAGTGGCGTTGTGTAGTTTAGAATTAAAAAAGAATTTTTAAATTTGGTTGGGGGGTTTTGGGCCAATGGGATCATGACAGGGGCATGTTTTTTGGTTAATTATGACGTCATCATCCGATCCCACGCGCCAATATTTTGGCTGGCAGTATTTTTGGATTCTAGGGCAGAATACGCGTTTTTAGAGCCCTTGATTGAGTTTCTAGCGTTTCTGTTTCTAAAGTTAGGCCAAAAAACAGCTGATTGGTAAGGGGCTTTTCTCAATACTTTTGGGGGATTTTCCAAATTAATTTTAAAGTTTTTTGACCCTAATCTTGGAACCAGGAACGCTAAAAACCTGTTCGGACCCTTCAAAGTCCCGAATAGTAACCAAAAAACAGCTAAACTAAAAAAAATTGTAGGTCATTTAAATGGCTCCTGCGGGTCTTAAAGGGAGGTCGGGCAAAAATTCTTACGTCAGCAAAAATAACATAAACATCCTATCATTATATAAGCATTAAAAAAAACCCAGACATCCTAAACTGAAAGGTTTTTTTTTTGCAAACTACATACCTTCACGAGTCTTTAGAGGGTTTGAACAGGTCTCTAGCTCAATCTGACGGCGAGTTATTGGCTGCGGTGAAATGCCCCCAAGAGTGACTTTTGAGGGAGCAAAATTTTGGTCTATGAGCCATAATTTTCGCTCCTGATATGCTAGAAAGTCAATCAAAGACTCCATAGACGCTGATTTTGACCTAGTTTTAAACTAAACTTTGTGTCCAAAAAATGGCCCATTGGGACGGCGCCCAGGGCCAAGCAAAGATGGCCCACAACGAAAATAAATTGCGATCGATTCGCTTGGTGTGTGTCACTGCTGTGGCTTTACAAAAATTATCCTAAGCAGTGTAATTTCTAAAGCGATTTGAGAGACCAAAAAGTCTCTTAAATTTTTCCAATGGTTTCAAAATACAGTAGAGTCTTGGTGTATTACCACTAAAGTACACTTAAACCTCGCTTTGTGACCATCTCAGTATTCAGATGAAATAATTGCTGTTTCTCAAAATGTCTTAACAGTCATCAAGATCAAACCTTGAAAAAAACCCTGATCCTAGCTGACTGTTATCTGGGTCGAGTTGTCTTGGGTAGCAGTGGTCCTAGGGGACATTTGTTGTACAGAGTGCATTTAGAACCAAGTATAATATCATATGTGCAATGATAAAGCAGGTCAAACCTGGTAATTAAAATCACTGCACAATTATGTTTAAATCGATGCAGTGTTGCAGACTGTTACTTTCACTTCTGCAACTCCGGTCAGTACATTGAGTTGATTGGCTGATGTCACTGGACTGAATTGATCAAAAGGAAATGAATTACATGCTGTGCTTTCAGGTAGTCCTGTGGTAAGCCTGGTTCTGCTCAATGCTGGGATGTGTTGTACATATAAGAAGGTTACTGCATTATCATGACCTGTCTGTGTATTACCCGAGTTCTCTTCTGCCTTCTGTTTCTGTCCGTCCAAGGCCAGTTGCAGTATCCATCAAGGCTGCCGTCGTCATGCACCAATATTCAACAGTTCTTTAATACTGCCAATCAAGATTGCAGCCCTTGCGTCGTCGGAAATTCCCCAGACCCGGCCTCGCAAGTACAAAGAGCGGATAGTAAGTTTGACTCTTCTAGCGTGCTGCTATGGCTTGTGCAGCGCCTTTCCCTGATAGGTAACATGGGCTTGTGCTTTAGCGTAGCACTAACAAGTGTGTTTTTTCAGTTCTGTCGTGCACATGCGCCTCAGGATACCGGCGCGTCACACCTTCCACCACACGGCCCTTTGATTGCCTGCTGTGCCCGGTAAGTGAGTTTAATAGCGAAAATTTAATCGAGAACCAAAGACATTCCTTCTCCACCGTATATGGAACTTTTGCGTTGGCGTCCCATTACCGCTATGAGGAACCTGCGCTTGGCAAACAAATTTGCAGTTTTTCGTATTTGAATAGTCGGCGCTGATTGGGATGTTGCCGAACTTTGCTGCAGCTGCGTGTCGAAACAGCGCAACACCAAGACGTCTTGCAAAGTCGCACGAGAAACAACATCGCTCAAAGCACAATATATTTTCGTTAAATCATGCTGGTCGTTTCAAAGACAACCATCGTCTAAGAAAATTTATTGAATCAAAAGCATCATATTAACAGGGTTCGTTGCAACATACTCCAAAAGGAGCAATTGTGTGCAATATCTTCTGGTCATGCTTCTGTAACTTGTATGCTATCAGGAACTGCCATCGGCGTATCTGCTGCTTGTTGAGAATATGGTGAATTGTGAAAAGCGCATTCAGTCTCGCCTCGCAAAAGAGTGCATATCAGTTGAAAGCGACTTCAACAAGAACCAAGCGTCCCCTTTTTCAGTTTTTCGTTCTGTCCCGTACGCACGTGGTTTACCATCTTATTCTTCAGTCATCAAATTTTACTGAGCCGCGAAAAAAGCTGTCTCTTAACCGCCCGAAAGTTCTCATGTCAATTTGTGTTTTTCTGCGTTCTTATTTCCTGTCTTGGCGTATTCTTGTTTCTGGTTTTGATCTTAATTGTTCCNTTACACTGAACATTGAGCAGATGGCGGNGAAACCGTAAATTCTATGGATATTATCTGAAGAATACGTTTTGTGACGAGNGCACCTTTGNAATTGAACTGTTTTCAACGTTGGTTAACGNAAAAGCAAGTCCAGGCTCATCGAGACGAGAGCCATTCACCACCAGCGCAGGTCTTAAAGGCCNTNCCTGTCATGNCTAAAGTGTACNAGCACAAGGCCTTAGAAAGACGATGTCTGCCCGAGCGGCGAGTGACTTGGTGCCATCCTGTGTAGAGTCGACTGACGACAACTGACGGTACGGAATGCCTGAATGTAACTTCATGCCCTGATCCAGCGATTGAAGCAAATGGAATTTGCACTTGCCAGGCAGGACAGGATTACTTCCTGGAGCGAAACAGCACCGGTGGTTTGCTGGNGAATCCCAGCTGCCAAACCTGTTCTTCAAACACCGAACCATCTGCAGCTCTCGGAAGGTTTGTTATGCAACTAAAGTCAAACATTTTTTCTTGAAAACGTTCAGCGAATTCATGTCTTTTCAAATGGTAACATTGACATTTAGCAATCATTCCAAAGCGCTTAAATTACGCAAATTTCGTTGTGGTTTCCACAAACTGGTTGATGTTGTAAGTGGTGTTTGTAGCCAATGTGTGGTTTGGTTGTATTACAGCGTCGCCAGCATTGCAACTTACGTTCGTATTACTCNTCGTCCAACATGTACAGCAACGNTTTAACAAAAGCGAACATCGCTNCAAGGCGAAACAAACATGAATTCTAATTTATCGAAGCACGCAACAACGCTTTGNAACAGTNAACAGATCCTCACCATGACGTTGACCAATTTGGTTTGATGCACTGGCCAACATCTTGTAGATAGCATGCAATAAGCAGGATTTTTTTGCCGTTTCATAATGGTTAGAAGCACTTTAAGCTCAATTTCGTCTACGGCGAAAACACTTCTTGCGCATAGGACAAACTCTGGCCAGTGAAGTTAGAGCTGGTTCCTCTGTGCAACCATGTTTTTGGCACAGGTCAAGACGGCGACAGTCTGATCAACGAATGTTGGCTGATGATGTCATCACTTTAGTAAAATCATCTAAAATTTAACAGCCCTCGACGCGGGTCTGCCGAGTACAGTTTTTTAGACAATCGTGTGTGTTTTTAACCGACGCAGCAGTTGCGCTTCACATTAATCCGTTTGATTCCACAATTTTAATCCGTTCGACCCACGATCGCTTCCAACAAAAGCCCCGGCTTGTTGCCGAACCACGCTTAGATCTGGCCAGAAAGCCGAAGGTTGTTCTGCGTTTTTCAACCCTTTTAGTTTGGCTAACGTTTGTGGTGTTTGTTCAGGTGTGTTGGATGCGCCACTTGCAATTCTAACTGCGTCCCTCTTGACGGAGTGTGCTTCGCCTCGACTCCCACCGTGACACTGAACCCTGCTCCGGTACGGGCGGCCGTTAAAATATTTGACAAAGTTTAACGTATGCAGAGTTCCGCAATTATTTTCAACCTCGCACTTTATCTGCAGGACTCACTCTTCATCGCCAACAAGGCCGTCGCAGCCTTCCAGGGATGTCAGGTGAGCAAAGAGGTTCTGTTTTATCTTCCTAGTTATTTTTACATGTCAACAGTCTTCAGTGTCGTGGTTCAATATAAACAGCGCGAACCGCTTTAAACTGTTGCCAAAAAAACAAAACTTTTCATTCAAGTGGTTTCCATGAGAACGTAGCATTTTTTAGCTCAGATTTTTAAGTTCGTGGACCGGTTCACAAGCGGGTTTTTTCCAGGGGGGGATAGTGGATTTTTCCACGAGGTGGCGAAAAGGATTTTTTCCAGGGGGGCAACCGTGGTGAAATTTCACTTCTGCCAACTCGAAGCTAACAGAAAAACGATTTTCTACTGAAAAGTTACTAAAGGAAAATCAATTTCCGAAATCCAGGGTGGCCAATGCCCCGCAAATCCCCATTCTGACGCCCATTAGCCGGCCTGGTGGTTCTTCGGTGCTTTAAGTCCACTTTCCGTTGCAAAAATCCTTCCAATGCGCGCTTTGAATTTGTTTTTGTGACGTCACAAAACAAGATTTATTATCCGCTGCTCATCTCTTCCACAACTCGGGGCGTTTTACCGACGAACGCTCACGTCATACTTTTTTCGACCAGTATCGCCGCTTATGTCAGACACGAACCGTTTGCAGGTCCGAAACATAACGGC
>JGI24158J21664_10011102_pt1 | contig 11986 bp, 9 predicted proteins | sample Ectturendosymbi3_FD_21664 | JGI IMG/M metagenome (IMG submission 21664) | reverse complement strand
GAAATGAACTATTTCAGTTTATTTTGCAAATGATACTTGGTTCTATTTTTGACATTTATCAATCATTCGCACTCCGGTTTTATGCCGCACCACCACAGATTTAGGGATTTTTTGGTACTGTTCTAGGGACTTTTGGAGTTGCATTTGTGAAAGCCCTGGTGTGTCCCCTAATCCTCAAATAGCACTCTACAGTTATGACTTTTGAATCTGCAAGGGTTAGTGAGTCCACATGTCATATTTGCAGCTAAATGACATAGAATCACTTTTTTTGACTGATAAAACTTCAAGTGGTTTTAACTTGTGTCATCATAAGAATTGTTTACCATCTACACTAAATACTAGTGTATGGGCTATGTGATTGTGAAAACCTATTAGAATGCTAATTATTGTGTCATAGACATCAGACAAAGCTCTAAAACAACATGATTTTTTTAATCGTTTTATTTAAATAATGATTTTTTGATTCTAGGTACCTGATGATAACTTTTTCTGATTCTAGGGACCTGATTTTCAATTTTAGGGACCTGAATCGGGTCCCTAAAACACCTTTAAAAACTCTGATTAAGCCAAAAAAATAATTTTGTCTTGTACAAAGACACTAAATGCATCAAAAGTGAAACGACATATTTTAATTTAATGTAAATTCAATGCTCCATAATGCTGAATCAGTTTGGTGAGCCTTGAGCTTGTTTCTCTTTGACGAGATGGTCACATCTTGGCAATGCCATATGCAGTGTATCCTTACGTTCAGTCTGCTTCGTGATTTTGTCTTGGTTGCTGTCACCACAGAAAATCCTGCTTCACAAAGAAATTTTTTGGACAACAATTTGTTCCTTCTGTGTGGACCGCTGGTTGCTGATCCCGCCATTAAGAATGTTCATGGAAGCTTTATTTGTGAAAATTTTGAAGAGTGAAATGTATGCATACCCGTGTGCACATGTAATTTTCTGTAATAAAATGACCACAACAGACACAAAACAAAGGGTGCAGAGCTTATTGACCTGCTAAAATCCATTGCATTTTAATTGGTAGCACAATGAGCAAGATGCTTGTGTTATCTTATTGTGGAATTTTCGCCATGCCTTCAAACCTTGAGGATGTAGGCTTAGCGAAAACGCATTGGACAATCAAACGATTGATTTAAATCAAACAACCCTGGTGGAAGTTGTCCTGGGTGGCAGTTGTCCAGATGGCTATTGTCCTAGAACCCACTATACACATAGGAACTGCACCATACATCCAGTTGTTTGCTATTTTGAAAAAGGCAATGGGCTATGTTATCAAAGTTTGTTCCATATCAGGTGATCTTTAGCATGATGTGCCAAAGTTTTATTGTTGTGCAGATAATCCCTAATCTGAAGAAAGTTAAGTTTTTTACAGATAGATATGCAGCTTAATATAAAAATTGCAAAACTTATGCACTCTCTGGTCAACATTCAAAGCAGATTTTGGCTTCTCAGTAATTTTTTGCAAGAAGTCACACAAATTACCATGCAATGGCATTGATGGTAATGTGAAATTATCATCTGTATCAGAAAGTGTATAATGCCCGCACACATTAAATTCTAGCAGTAACAGATATGTTGGCACACTGCACTGAAAAATTTCAAAGTATGTCATTATCTTTTCAAGTGGAACTATTTGCCAAGCAGCAAGAGGCAATGCAGCTTCAACTTCAATCTTATACTATCAAGAATACACAGAACTTCCACTACTTTGATCCAATTCATCCAACACAAATTCAAATGAAAGGAATAAGTCCCGTTAGCACTTATTTACTGTTTAGTAGTGCAAACATCAACTAATTACCAACCCAAACCCATATGTTTCAAAGGAATAATGTTGCAGCTGTGTATGAAAATACATGGTACACTGGCATAGTGCAAGATGTTGACCAGGAATGAGTAGATGCTTCAATACAACTCATGCATCCTAATGCATTTTCATCAATTGTTTTGCCACGAAAAGAGTCTTTCTGCTGGATTCTAACACAGCCACCTTATTTGCACTATTGAAAGCACCATGGCTAAAATCAGCTTGTGGCTATTATTACTGTATGCCTCTTCAAGATCAATACCGAAGATAATGAAATGATTTGAGGAAATTAGCTCTATAATGCTGCTACGTCTATGGACACAAAAATTAATATAGGTTACTGCTCTTTCATCATGTATACTACCTGAAGTTGTTGTTGGGTAGAATTTCATTGCTGTTGAATTGTTTGTACCATGCATGCTGATCATAAGATGAACCGTTAAAAAATGTTGGACAATAAAAAGGAGAATTTTCTAAGTCAATAAATTCAAAAACTTTGGTAATTCATGACAACTATCTTAGAATTATTTGCAGTGATGGAGTCTCAAGACCCATTTTTGTGAGACTCGATCTTGGTTTTAAAGGTTTCATCTCAGTATCGAAAGTTACAGGTCTCGGTCACAAGCCTATTGTCTTGAGACTTTGCATATTGCAAGGGTATGGCTTGGTAACACTTCTGGAATTCAATGAGTTATTTCTCTGTTTTATTTTCAGGTAAGAAACAACAAAAACAGGTCGAAAAATGCCTGAAATTTGAAAAATTCCAACTTGAAAGTGATGACAATTTTTTGAAAATTTTCAGCAAAATTCACAAATTTGGAAGTGCCAAGTCTTGGTCTTGATGTTGAAGTTCCAGTCTTGAAGTTGTAACAAGGTCTCAGTCTCAAAGGTTACTGTCTTCACTACATAACTGATTATTTGACAAGATAATGCTATCTGAAGTGTGTATCGCACAATACCACATGGATGAGTTTGAAGAAAAAAAGTTATAGATGTGTATGTGAAATAAGATTTATGTTTGTATCAAATCAGATATGATGATAAAATTTCTTGATCATGCAACTCTGGGTTTTAAATTGAATGGAATTATGAAGAAAATCAACTAGTCTGACTATTATATCAAGCATTATAATCAGATTATATGTTAGATTTCATAATGGAAATGGTCATTCACCTGACCATGAAAATAAGAAATGTAAATTTATTTTATTTTTTGTTTAAATTCAAAAAATTAAAAAAATTATTATTAATAATAAGAATGGATCCTTTATTCTATTTTTTTCACATTTTTCAACATGTTCTTAATCTTCTCAAAAATTGAGGAGATTGAGCATACTTAAGAACTGTATTGTTAAACACTCACTGAAAAAATTTGTTAATCAAAAAAAAATAAAATTAAAAAATGGATATATACTAGCAGGGTTTTTTGACACTTTGAGAGCCAGCGTCCGATATATTCGTACCTAGATTTCAGCCTAAAACCAGCAGTTTTTGGTTGCCTTACCAACGCCATAGCTTCACTGCCGATTGCACTAGAGAGTTGTTCAAAGGCTCAAATGGATCGGTCAGTCTTCTTGTGTGCACTCGAAAAAAAATTTTTTGGTTGGAGGTTGCGGATTTTTTGTGAGTGACGTCATAAGTGAAGTAGTTTGGGGGCATTTTGGCTCATGTTACCTGGCCTAGGGCCCAACATTTGGCCAAAGTTTTTCGCTAAAGTTTTTATTGGAAACTAGGCTTGAGTCCGAGTCTATTGAGCCTTTGATTGACTTCTAGTGTTTCTGGTTCAAAAGTTATCATCTAAAATAAACAAATTAATTAATTATCTAATTAAGTAATTAGTCAAATATTTTCATTACTTTAGATCAGGGGTGTCAAACTCGTTTCAGTATAGGGGCCACTTTAGACAAATCTAATCTGAAACGGGCCGGACCAATGTAATCTATGTAAAGCACCCTGGTTATAAGTAATGACAACAACTGTTTTCATAACTTTAATGCAAAACGTTCAAGCTTATTTGAAAATGATTGTTAGCACATTTAAGGAGCAACCTTTATGAAACACCTGATGTTCTTTCACCACTGAAACCTGCTGTGAACACACCGAACATACAGGTATCCAATTCACCTCCATAACAAAGCAGGAAACAGACCAAATGTCTTGCAAAACTCTGCATATTCTTTGTCAACTTTTCTCTTTTTTGATAAAGACATTTTGGGAAACAAGGCTGCCACGGAATTGAGAATAAAAGCTAAACTGAGCAATTTAAGGAAAGGCAAAAGCCCAAGTCCGAGTTCTACATCTCACAATACGTCCTTATAACACCACAATGCAATTTCCTTCACTCTTACCGCATTTTCACGAAAAACTGCAAAGATCTNNGCGTTTTCACTCCATACATATTTGAAACAGGAAGTTGCTTGAATGGGTGGTTTTAGTTAACATTTCTGTGTTTTTTAACACTAGAACTCAGGCGATGTCAATTTTGACATTTTTTAAAATTCAATGCGCTATTTTCTGCAGTGACTGCTTTTTACCGATTCTTAAATTTTACCTGGTCGAATAGATTTCTGTACAGTTTATTTTTCGGTCAGTTATTGGAATAGAAGTTTTACATAACAAATTTTAGTTACAGTTGTACCTACAACTTCGAAGATTTTGCAGTCGACATCGCTGGAGCTCAAGGCAGGCCCGTAACCAACTTGGGACATTAGGGGTGGTGAAGAGTTTTTTGAGAGGGGCCTAAATTATTTAAACTATGTCCAATATTTTTCAACTATACTAAACACATTATACCAGGGAGGGCAAAAAATTTGTGTAGGGGAGGCCCTGCCCCCCCTGCGCCCAGCCTGGCTCTGGGTATATTATTTTCCCGGATTTGTAGTGTTGAACTTTATCAACAGTAGCTGAACTTTTGTATGTTCATACCTGTTTGAAAGTTCAAACTAGTGTGAACATGCAAAAGGAAATATGCAGAAAACGGGAAATTTTCACGTGAGAATAACAATAAAATATAAACAATTTCATTAAGGTTTCAAGTGATTGAAGTCTAGTCACCAGTTATCGAAGTATAACTGGATAAACTTCTCAAGCAAACAAAGACGTTTTAACTTTCAAAATCATCCCGCGGGCCAGATTCAACCTAGCAACGGGCCGGTTTTGGCTCGCGGGCCGTATGTTTGACACCCCTGCTTTAGATCATAACTTTTGAACCTGAAGCCCCAGCAGGTCATCCAAAGTATCAAAAGACTCAGATTGTAGCCTAGTTTCCAATAGAAACTTCAGCGAAATACTACCATCTAATGGTTTGAGGCCAGGTGAAGGTGGCCTAAAAGTCCTCCACTTATGACATCACTCACAAAAAATCCGCACCCCCCGACCAGAATATTTTTTTCGAGTGCAAGCTACAAAACTTTGCCACATCTTTTGAGCTTTTGACCGGGTTGGTAGCGCTTACAGGACCAGAGAATTTCCTGCGCAAAGCCACATGCATTTCGGTGTTTTTTTTTGTGAAAATCCCTGATTTCGGCCGGATGCCAAAGTGTTAAGGGGTTGTAAGGACCTGATTTGGGTCCCTACAGGTTTGTACTGGGTACCTAACATTTTCCTTAAAAAAGACCCTGATACTAGTATATCAAGAACTTTTTGTCTGAAGTTAAAAAATAAACATGGGTCAACAAGATACAGTATCTCCATAACACTAGCCCTTAAATTATTAAAAAAAATGAAGTCAATTGAAGTTGCACTATTTGAGTTATAGGTATTGAAAATATCATCATGTGTGAATGCACACGAAAAACATGTTGCCTTATAACAAGAATTAACTAGGGTTCAAAGGTCACCAGTAAAAAACTTGCGGTCTTGTTTTGTTCTGCATGGAACCTTGCACTTTACTGTAAAATATTGAATGAAAATATTCAATGTGTAGGAGTGACAATCAGTCGAAGTTCCAACAGCAAACTTTCAAAACTTTTTTGGTGCAATCTTCTTGAAAAACATCAAAATTTGAGATCTCATAATTTTGGAAAAACAGGTCCAATTAAAAAAATTCCAACGTTCTTGAGCTCAGAAGGCTGAGATCTTTCCCCTTATAAAATTCCATGAATTTTGGTGAGGGTCAGATGAAATATCCAATTCTGCTGGATCACTTGACATGGAATGACCCAAAAGCAATACTGTCGTGACACATGCACTGATGCAATGCATCAACAGATAAATGTGTCAGTTGGTCACTGTCATACTGGACCAATAACAATACTGATTCTCTTGCTATTTCGATAAGCTATGGTAATTTTTACTCAAAAGTTTGTTAATTGACATCCTGCAACCCTGTTTTATCTTCAACCTGTTAAAATAGAGACTGCGTTTTCGGATGGATTCCATAACTGTTGTTTTTATAATAGGCAGTGGTTACAGGTCCGCCTGTGGACCTTCATATTTAAAAAGTTATCCATCCGTCACCTGTAACATGACAGTAACGCACAATGGGTGTACAGTAGACTGCACTAGGCTTGGTAGAAACGTACTAAACCCTAAATCTAACCCCTAAAACTATAGCCAACCCCTAAACCTAACCACTAATCCTAACCCCCAAACCTAAACCATGAAATGTTTGGAAATGGAAACTTTTAGAAAAAGTAAAGAAGTGGTCCCATAAACCCAACCCCTAAAGCTAAACTGTAAATTTGAACACAAAAGTTTGAAAACTTTTGGAAAAAGTAAAGAAAAACAGATCCCACTTTCATGAAACATGCAACCACTACTACCAAAACAAAAGAAGACAAGGTGAGAACCGAACTGAAAAACATTTGCACAGCAGATGTAGATGCATCCACTACGCCATCACAATGGTGCCGGTGATGTGACAAACTCAGTGTTTTATTCAAACTGCGTCATGCGTGGCGGACACATAGCCACTTCCTTTATAATATGTCACGGTCATTTGTGTAATGTCATCTTCATAATTACTCTTTGCTCTCTTATGCTTTTGTCATTTGTATATTTTATTGCTTATTTATCATATGTTCCTAACTTACTGCAATCTGCTCTTCCATTTGTAACTTTGTAATTATTCCATGTGGACCACATACTGAAGGAAAATAATGCACTATAATGGCTTTCAACTGTAGCTTGAGTTATGTAAAAATATCAGCATCAGATGTTTTTCATTTATCATTGCTAATAGCCAATGCTGATATTTTTACGTACTGGCCAAAAAATGCCTTATCAGTCAAGCTCTACCCTAAACCTAAAACGCTAAACTAAAAACTGAGTTCCTACACAGTCTGGAAATGTATGGAAAAAATTTCATCATTTTCCAGCCTGGAAAAAAATGTTTTTGGTCAGTTAGTATGGAAAAAGAAAATAATTTTCCACACTTGATCTTTTGACATACATTTTCATAGTATTTTATTCAAGATTGATAATTTTACTCACATCATATTGAATATTATAGTGCCTGCATTTGACCTGGGTAAATCATTTGAAACAGTTGAGTCCAGAAAAAATCTGGAAAAGGTTCTGAAAAATTTATATTCAAAATTGTGTAGGAATCTTGTCGATGTTAAATGACAAACCAAAAATTGAATATAAATTAAAATCCACAAAAGGTAACCTTGGTCATTTTGGCTAATAGCCATAACTCGCCAGCTGATTAAGCTAGAGAGCTGTTCAAACCCTGAAAGTCTTGTAGTTTACAATTTAAAAAATTTTTACTTTTGGGTTCGGGGTTTTTGGTTGATGACATCATGATGTGGGTAGGTTTTGCGTTTTTGGATGACGTCATCAGTTGATCCAATAAGCTGATTTTGTGGCTCAAAACTTTGCCAGATTCTAGGCTATAGTACAAGTCTTAGAGCCCTTGATCAACTTTCTGGCATTTCTAAGTCCGAAGTTATGGCCAAAAATTCCAAATATTTCAGGAATTCCCTAGGGGAATAGCAAGGGTTTCCCAAATTAATTTACAGTATTTTGCCATAATTTTAGAACCAGAAATGCTAGAAAGTCCATCAAACCCTCAAAAGACTTGTATTATAACCTGCTTTCCAATAAAAACTCAAGTCAAAAAACTTGAGTGTTGGTATCCACGGCCCGATGATGTCATTCTAATGTAAACAAAATATGCATAAACATACTCCCATCATGAAAGCATCAATATAAAAACCGATATCCAAATCTAAAAGAATTTTTTCATTGCAAACTACATGACTTCCCCATCTTTAGAGGGTTTGAACAACCCTCTAGCTCAATCGGCTGGTGAGTTATGGCCTGTGGTGGAATGCACCCCAGGCTAGCATTTGTGGGGGTAGAATTTTTACCAATTTTTTGTTTTTGAGCCATAATTTTGGTTCCAGATATGCTAGCAAGCCAATCAAGAGCTCTAAGACTCAGATGATAGCCTAGATTCCAAAAAATGGCATGTTGGTTTGGCCCCCAGGGCCAGTTAACTCGGCCACNAAGGCGAAAACATGCCTCCATTATGACGTCACCCAAAAAAAACCCAAAACGAAAACATTTTTTTTCAGTCTAAACTAGAAGACTTGGCTGAATACGTAGAGGGTTTGAACAGCTCCCTAGCTCAATCAACTGGTGAGTAATAGCGTTGTAAAGCTCAGCCAAAACAGTGGCTCTTGTGGTCCATAAAGGTAAAACACCTGGCAATGGTGGATATCACTGCAGTGAAACACCTGGTACTAAAAGTGTTTTAAAGATCCAAATCAAATTGTGTTTAAATCACATGTGGTGATCACTACCAATATCTGTTGGTTTTAAAGGTGTGTCAAACTTTACAGCTGCAAACACTGCTGTCCTTGAGCATACACAGTGGCATCAATACACAGTCTTCAAATTGTGAAAAATGTATTGAGGCAAAAATTTAAACAAACATTTGCTTATTTGAACTCATAAGGAAAATCAATAGTTAACAGTGATAAAATAAAAATGTCTTCTAGCATTGTTCAAGGCAGTGTCCTATATCTGTAAAATTTATTGTATGTCGACTCAGTACAGATTCAAAGAGAGGAAGTTGCAACAAGGTCCTAGTGAGAAACTTTACTTTTTGGCAAGACCAGGTATCATTCAACTGAATAATCACCAATTCTTATCTCATATATTTTTTTGTACTAAATTATTTGTATGGGTCAGGATGTTTTCTTCATGTGTGAAAGTTGTTTATTGGCCATGTTGTGCAAAGTCATGCTGATATGTCTGCCACTGCAGTGATCATAAGGTTATTTTTTAATTATGGTATTGTTATTAACGATACTATCTATATGCAGTTCCTAAAAACATGAAACAGCTAAGTGTTTTACACTATTTAAATCTACAATCACATATTGTTTGAAACTTTGCAGAACATACGTCAAGCTTGCATTTCAGCCATGCCTGCAGAATTTGTTTCTGAGCGTGTTTACAAGCACAAGCCTAAGAATACTGCCTTTACACAGCAGCGATTGGCTGCATGGAGGCCAACATTCTCAGTTCAATCAGTTATGCCAGTGTTTGTAATTGTTTCACTTGCATTTATTCCTCTTGGTGTGATATTGCTTATAACATCCCGATCAGCTGTGGAATACTCCTATGATTACACTGACTGTGACTCAACAGAAATGCCTTCCATCAAATGCAGTTCAATCAGACTGGACACCACAAAGATGTTTGAAAAATGCACCTGTAGAATTGATGTAGATCTTGATGTAAGGATGGAAGGAGATGTTTACATGTATTATGGTCTGGAAGAGTTTTATCAAAACCACCGGCGCTATGTCAAATCTCGTGATGATGAACAATTGATTGGTAAACATGTTGCACCTTCAACTGTGAGCAGCAGCTGTGCACCTTATGATGTCTTAAGGACCAATGAAAGCTCTCGTGTTTTTGCTCCATGTGGTGCCATTGCCAACAGCATGTTCAATGATACTTTTGTGATGCATGATGGAGCAACTGCTGTGCCATTTACAAGAACTGGTATAGCATGGGAGTCTGATCACTCTGCTAAGTTTATTAATCCTTCTCCCACTAATAACTTGGCCCTAGCTTTCAGCACTTACGCAAAACCCTTGTTTTGGAGAACACCTGTTCAATACCTTGATAACACCACAGATGACAATAACGGATACAAAAATGAAGCATTTATTGTTTGGATGAGGGCTGCTGCATTTCCACGTTTTCGAAAAGTTTATGGAAAGTTGAACCGAACCAATCTTACATATCGGAATGGTCTACCAAGAGGCTCATACTTTGTTGATGTTTCATATAACTACCCAGTAACTGCTTTCGGTGGTCGAAAAAGGTTGATTTTGGCAACAGTTACATGGTTTGGTGGTAAAAATGATTTTCTAGGTATTGCATACATTGCATGTGGTGGCTTTAGCCTTTTTATGTCAGGAGTTCTTGTGTTACTTCATTACATTGCTGGCAAAGCAAATTCAGTTCAGACTTCCCATCAAACTGAAGCAGAAGTAAATGACAAGTGAAACTGCTTGCTTTACTATGTTTTTACGAGTTTATGCAAATTTTAAATGAAGTTGTAGTTCATATCTATGTACCATTACCAAAAGGCTGCCTGGAGTTTTTTGGTGGAATTAGACTCTGTAGCATACTTGGTGTCATTGTGAATAACCTGATATGCAGACTTCGTAACTTTTATATTTACACCTTTTGCAGTTACCTGCCATGAATCTTCATGGATACATTACACATTGTTTGTGAAAGCGCAGCGTTTCTGTGATCAGCAGCACTTCAGCATTATTATGACTTCTCTCTGTATTTGTTCTTCCTGAGTACACTGAAGAATAACGTTGTGTTTCGTTGCGTTTTGTAATTGCCATCTTCGCTCAGGGTTCAAGTCCTTCCTGCATTTTTATCACCGTCGCTGGTTTCAAGACAGTGGTTTTTAATTTTTGCAAAAGGTGCCTCCAATGATACTTCAACGATTTTTGCAACCTAATCCGTGAGCATTTCACTTGTCATCGCTGTTCGCTTTATGACATTTCATTCGGTAGTTCTAAGCCAAAATTACGACGAACGAGTAAAGTAACAGATGGTTTTGCAAGTAGGGCCTTTTTTAACTACGATGACGAAAGTAAAAGTAGTAACAGATCTTGTGTACGGTTGTATGTCGCCATTTTACACGCAAGAATGGCGTATTCATCAAATGTTCGTTTCAATCCGTTCAAAACCGCAAATATAACACCAGAGAGCAATGCCTTCAATTTTATCTTTGAAACCTGAAATATTGTTTTTTAGTACAGCGCAGTTAACAAGGTCTGCTTTTCACGTAACAAGAAAGCTTCTAGAGCAGGTGTGCCAAACATACGGCCCGTTGCGAGGTTGAATCCGGCCCGCGGGATGATTTTGTNAAGTAAAAACTTCTTTGTTTGCTTGAGAAGTTTATCCAGTTATACTTCGATAACTGGTGACTAGATTTCAATTAATTGAAACCTTAAAGCAATTGCTAATATTTTATTGTTTTNCTCACGTGAAAATTTNCCGTTTTCTGCATATTTCCTTTTGCATGTTCACACCGGTTTGAACTTTCAAACAGGNATGAACGTGCAGAAGTTCAACTACTGTTGATAAAGTTTAACACTAGAACTCCGGGAAAAAATATACCTTGAGCTCCAGCGATGTCCATTTCGAAACCTTTGGAGTTCTAAGTACAACTCTAACTAAAATTTGCTACGTAAAGCTTATACTCCAATTATAGACCGAAAAATAAACTGCACAGAAATCTGTTCGACAGGGTAAAATTTGAGAATCGGTAAACAGCAGTAACTGCAGAAAATAGCGCATTGAATTTAAAGAAATGTCGACATCGACATCGCAGGAGTTCTAGTGTTAAAAACACATAATGTTAACTAAAACCACCGACTCAAGCAACTTCCTGTTTCAAATATGTCAACCTGGAATGAAAACGCGGAGGACATCTTTGTAGTTTTTCGTGAAAATAAGAGCCAAGGAAATTGTATTGTGGTGTAATGAGGACGTATTTTTAGATGTAGAACTTAGATGTATTCCATGTTCGGACTTCGGCTTTTGCCTTTCTTTAAATTAAATTGCTCAGTTTAGCCTTTATTGTCTATTCTGTGGCATCCTCGTTTCCGAAAATGTCTTTATCGAAAAAGAGAAAAGTTGACAAAGCATGCAGAATTTTCCAAGACAGTTGGCCCGTTTC
>JGI24158J21664_10011101_pt1 | contig 11986 bp, 6 predicted proteins | sample Ectturendosymbi3_FD_21664 | JGI IMG/M metagenome (IMG submission 21664) | reverse complement strand
ACCTTTACATTTAAAATTTTTGCGAAAAATCCATGTATGTGCATTTCCGAAGTGATTTTTTGGCAATATTCAGAGAGAATCAAAAAATTCTTTCCCCGCATCCCGTTTAGGGTTTTCGATCCGATTTTTGCGCTTCGCCGACGTCTGAAGAACCCTAGAACACCCTGTGCTCAGAAAAAGTTGGTTCGGGCTGATTTGTGGGAAAAATTAGGCGGAAAGAAGTGTGGGTTGGGTAGGTTGAGTTCCAGATCACGTTTTGGTGTCCTGAGAACAAAGTGCAGGGGTTAGTGACTTGGTTTGTGTCTTAAAATATTCTAGGAGTTGTTCTGAAGCTTTAGAGACTTAAAGCTTATTCTATTTGAACAAGAGCTGATGATGCCTACTTAGCAGGCGAAATATATACTCTTTAAGATCTTAGTGTCTGATTCTGTGCTGAGAAAGGATTTCTTTCCATAGACAGTGCTTTAGAGACCTTGATTAGCCTGCTAGCCTAAGGGGTTGGGGCGTTATGGCCAAAAATAGACCAAAAAGTTGATTCAGCCACCTAGTGGAGATTTTGATTTTCTTCAAGAATAAAATTTTCCTGTCAATATTTTGTCTTGAACTTCGGTGGGATGTTGCAAAACACCCAAATAATACTTTTCTGCAACTTTGGTGGCGTTCGTGGGTAGCGACTGGCAGAAAAGTTGCTTGAACCTACAAAAAACTGAGTCTGGGTTTTTTCCCCTTTCGACCCCCCACCCAGAAGCATTTCAAATTTGGCGATCATCATTGCAAAGATGAGGTCTATGCAGGAATTTTTTATGTACTGTAGAAAGTTTGTTTCCAACGTGCTTGGTTTGAGTTTAATGGCTGTTTGAATGGTCGCAACTGGTTACCCTAGGCTACGGGAAGAAACGGTGTTTCCACTAAAACGACGTCACAATGACGTCAAAAGTGAACGGGACGTAGGCTACCCCAATCGATGCAGTGCTGTCTCCCCGATCCAGTGATGCCTTCACTCAGTGCCGTGGCAAGGCAGGGGCCCCGACCATTCTTAGAGGGCCCACAATGTACTGTATATTGTATTAGTAAGTTAGAGCTGTCTCTCTACCTTGACGTTTACTCTTCTGTTTTTTGCCCTCAATGCAGAGCCGGTAGATTAAGCATGTAATATCACAATTCGTTAATTTCGAAAAAGAAAAAGAATTCTTTTGAAAAAGAATTGCGGACGTTCGGACACTATAGCAGTATTTCGTAAAGTTGTGGTCAAGTGATATTAAAGGGCCCCATCTGGATTTTGTGGGGGAGCCAACAACCTTTCACACAGCTCTGCCTTCACTGACTCTCTAGCTCAATCCATTCAGAAGTTACGGTTGTTCAAAAGTTTGCCGACCACCACAGTGACCGGTGCGGGCGTTAAAGGGCCTGACAGCAGAAGTTAACTCAACGATCGATTAGTGGTAGTGGTTGAGCGTTATCACCCCCTTTGTGTTGTTTAGCCCCATCGCCCCCTTTGTTTTATTCGCCCCCATGTTCCTCAAAATCGCCATCAAGGGGCGATTCTGCCCACTTAGAGAACCACTGATTTAGTGCAAAAACACTAGGAGTGGAACCACTGCTAAGGACCAACCTGAAACAGCAAAATTTAAGCACGAAGCAGCAAAACTAAAATTTATAACATTCTAGTGCAGAATTTCCAGACAAAAATTTAACATTGTGCGTCCTGGAATAGTGTCCATGTCCACGGTCGACTGTCCAGATATCTGCCTGTTTAACACTGTCCAAAAACCTGCCAAGCCGCCATAAAAGTGAACTGCTTAAAAAAAACTATAAAATGCCGAATATCATATGGCTTTCTTTCAAAAATGAAAAAAATCCCAAAAAGGTAACAAAAAGCCANAAATTACCTATTTGGCTTTGAAAAGTCGAAGTGGTAACCCTGCGTTGAATTATTTTGGATTTGGATCAGAGATGGCCACACTGGGCANGGCCACTGATCAAAGGTGATCAGGAGCTGGAGTTCCGGTGCGGAGTGCGGCCAGAGTCTGCTGTTTTCGCCGGAGTCAGAATTTTGAATAATAACAACCAGACCAGGAGCACGAGTGAAATTTTCAGTTTTTACAGGAGCTGGATGTTGCTATTATCAAATTTAAATTTTCTCTGACATGCTAATTGTTAGGTTAATACATTCTGGTTTTATTTTCTTGCCTTAAATTGAATAAAACCATTAAAACATGTTGGTAGCATCGATTGTAGCCGGAGTCTGAACAGGAATTGGATTCTCAACTTTGAAAACATTTCGGATCGGGATTCAAAATTTTTGAAATAGGAGCGGAGTCGGAGTCTGAAAATGTGATCCCGGCCACCTCTGCAGAGGTGTGCAATGTGCATGGACTGCATTTCAGATTTTTTTGATCCGGCTCCTCCTGCCTCCAACGGGATCAGGAGTGAGGTTTTCATTGCTGTAGACGGAGACGGATTGGATTTGGATTATCTGTTTGCTGAAAATACGTTAACGTCCGTAGTGTGGATGTGTATTTTCTAGGATGGAGAGTTTGAAAGTCATTTCGTACACCGCAAGAGTCCTTCAAAGTTTAATTGCCAGATCTGTCAGAAGTGGTTTGCGGCCTCTTACAATCTAAAACAGTGGTTTTTAATCTGGGGCGCGACCCCCCAGAGGTGTCGTGAACCATTTTGGAGAAGCCACGAGTAGATATTTTAATATTTTATGTACGCAGCTGTATTACATTTGTTTTATTCGAGTTTTAGGTGGAGGTCGTTGGGTTATAGTGGGTTGCAATAATGGGTCGCGGTACAAAATAGATTGAAAACACTGGTCTTCAACGATACTTGGCTGCTCATTCCTGTGTTGAAGAATCGCGAATTGCAAAAACGAAACATCAGAAAACTTCAGCATCAAACAACGCTTCTGCTGATGTCAAGTGAGTTCTGCGTAGATTTGTTTTTGCAGGTTTTCTTTGTAATTTATGAGCCGGATGTAATGGATTTGGCGCTTGAGGTGCAAGTTTTCATTTGCTTCAATTTGTTTCCGTGATTCGTACACGACTTCATCTTCGAAAATTCGATCAGAAACTTACGATCAGGCAGTCGGCAGTTCCAAGTAGCCTATTCCTTTCTTATGTCATGTCAGTGATTTTGTGTATTTCATCCTTGCGCAAATAGGCGATTGGCTATTTTTTTTAATTAGATGTCGGATGTTAATAAATCGCTTTCAAACACGCGCGATGTGTCAGTTATGCAATAATCTAATAACATTTTGATTTCAGAAAATCTAGCGAATCACAAACCGGTTAGTGTCATACTGTCACGAATGCAAGAAAATATTTTCCAATGCTTGTCATTGGAAGCGACACGATCAATCCGCTGCTGTGCATTTAAAAAAGGACGCGCCACCAGTGAAATGTCTCTACCCTAATTGTTTCAAACTGTTTCCATGCTGTGGCGCTATGAGGGAATATTGGATTGCATGCACTTGGAAAGTGGAAGATGAAAAGCCCATCAAAGCGCAGAAAAGTTACGCCAAGCAACGCTGCAAAAAACGAATTGCGTGTTTCGTATGTGCAATTTGAACATGAACAGAAGAAATGTTTATTTATAAACACATAAATATTGTTTGACAGTGAAACAACGCGTCCCCCGAACTTGTTCAAGTACAAGGGCGTCAAACAATTTCAGAAACGGCTTCCGCCAACCCAAATTGCAGCAGGTATGTTCGTGTCATGCCAAACGTTTTTTTGGTGATTTTTAACGCTGCCAAGCTGATTTGCGTATTTTTTTGCGTGTTGGTAATATTTTCAACTGTTTCGTTTTTGTGCAAATTGCTAAGACTTTACCGCGTAGTGATGCCTGGACACGTTGTACGCGTCAAGTTTCAATCCCATTAAAAACCCTTTGTTCAATTCGCCACGTCATCCGACTGCGTTGACAGCAATTTCGTCACAGGCAGTGTGTTTTGAAGTATTTTGAGAGACCGAAACGGTCTGTCAAATTTTTCCAACGGTCTTTCGGTGTACAGTAGAACCTCACTTTACTACCAACACCAAAATGCACTAAAACCTTGCTTTATGACCCTCTCGGTATTCAGATGAAATAGTCGCGGTCTCTCTAAATGTCTTAACGGTAATCAAATCTTTAAAAATAACCTAGTCACAGATAAGTGATATCGCAACATTTTGCCGAAACAGGTTCAAACTGAGTTAAATCACATGTACTGTACTGCAAACAATTGTGGAAAAAATTTATATAGGAAAACAGGTTAACGTCAAAACCTTTGTGTAACTGTCTAACAGTCATTGCTTACTACGACCAACTACAAAAATCATGAACGTAGATGTGTTTTTCGTGCTTTTGTAATCGAAAAAGTGAACAATTTCCGAGTCACCCTCATCTAAGCAGTGAAAGGCTCTCGATTGCAAACTTTTAGCACAAACTGGCCGCATCATCTTTCCAACCTGTCACTGAGCGAGATGACTAAAGCCGGATTTTTCTGGTTGGGTCAAGATGATCCAGTGAAGAGTTATTGCTGTGACGGCTGTTTGCAGACTCTGTAAAACCAAAGGCAACGTTTTTGTCAAGTACGCGAAATGGTTTCCACACTGTCAATAACTTTTGCAGCACAAAGGTTTCGTTTTTGTATTTCGACGTTGCCAAACCTCTGCTGACGGCTGTCACGCTATAACTGGGACACCCGATCCTGCGGGGCGTTTGTTGAGAAAGTACGTTTCGTTTGAAAAGTATTTCTGCCAACGATTTATAGGTTCTCTTAAGTTTGCAGATTGACAACATCTGAAACGCAAGCACCTCCATATCCGTTACAGTTCAAGATCTGCTTTGAACGTGAAAAAGTGCTGGTCTTTTCACTGTTCTCACGTTTGCGTCTGTTTGCATTGTGCCACGCAAGTTGACCGGTGTCCAGTTTGTCGTTTGCCTATTTTCAAAATTAAAAAAACATATTGTCATAAAACACTTCGCTGCGTCAGCGTGAAATATTTGGCAGTGTTTTCAGAAGCCCTCTGCATTACTCAAACGTTTTCGTGCCTGAGTGTATAGTCTTCATGCGTTAGCCACCTTACCTATAGGGGACGATATTAGGGGAGGCGAACGAGGCGGTCGCCACGGCCCCCCTTTTATCAAAAATTACATGGGACCACCGTTGAGAGTTTTGCACTTAGTTTATGCATTATTTTCTTAAAAACCTGATGAACCACTCTAGAGCCACATTAAATTTTTTCATCAACGCTAAGAAAAGCTTCAATAAGCCATGCGTGTTTTATTTTGAGATGTTTTTTTTGACTGAAGGTGGATTAAGAATATACCGAAACGTCTCAAAACAAAAAACATGTATGGCTTTTGAAAGGCATTTTCAGTGTTGATGAAACTGTTAAGTCTATTCCACTGCGGGGGGCAATGCCCCCCCCCTAAAACTTACGAAAGTAACTTGATTCGCCGTGAGTTTGTTCAATTCGGAAAACAGCATTCGCGATGTAAGGTCATTTTACTGTCCATTGTTTTATCACAGGAGGGTTGTGAAGTATACTTAATCTATCTGGCAGTAGCGAAACCGTTATGAGATTTAACTGGAAAATATTACTGAAATTGCACCCTCCCCCCCTATACTTACTGGTTTGATCCGTCCCTGACGACGACCCGTCTTTCTCATTTGCAGTTAGTTCACAAAAACGCTTTTTCTAAGCGTAGTCACTACGATTTTATACTTTCAGTTTCTTCGCTGAGGTCATATCAACTGAACTGAAAAAAACACAAAATCTCCCTTTTTTCAATTAAACGATATTAATCTTAAGAAATAAATCTTGTATGGAAACTTAAAATGGGGATTTTTTTAACTAAAGCCTCTCACTTTGTCGTGCACCACAGGCAATGTTATGGTTGACCTGAATGACACTTTAAAAGCTTTTTATTATCGGCGTTAGTATCGTGAAAAGGCTTCACGTTTTCCGCCCCACTTTTGCACAAACTCGAACTCCTCGATCAAAAGATGAGCTCCGAACCGCCGCCGTGTTCCATATCGTCGATTGAGAAATGGACATTCGTAATGCGAACTGAACTTGTTTTTATGTGATTGTTTCCCCCTGACAGGATGGAGAATTTTTTTACACAACTTGTGTATCCAGCTGGAAAATATGAAAACAAGAAATAAAAGCGGTCCAATACAGTTTTAAGTCACAAGCACCATCAAAGATCCAGCAAGCGTGATCTAATAAATGAATTTATCCTAAAACCCCACTAAAGCTTTAAACCTAAATCGGTTATTACATAAAAAGTTTATTATATCATAAGCTGTTAACTCACAAATTTCGCAAAACTACGGAAAATGTCGTCTGAAAAAAGCTTATATGCATCAGGTAAATAAAATGAATTGTCCCCTTAAAGCTTCACACCAAATTGACTCAAATCATAAGATTTTTTTTCAACAATAATCAAGTAAAAACCACGCCTATCGAAAAACTAAAATGACTTACTCCAACTAAAGCTTTGCACCAACAGCGTTTTGCTCATGAAAAAAACATTTAATCAAATAATAAGATTTTTAATTCAAAACATCGCAAACCCTCAGCAAGTACCGTCGAAACAATGGTAAATCCAGCAAATAAAATAAGTTTATCGCTTCAATAAAGCTTTGCACTTCAACAAAGTTTTACACTAAAGAAATCGCTATTACATAACAGAACAAAAGAGAAGTAGCTCAACATTCTCACAACACTTCAAGTGTGCACGCCTGGAAGAAAAGAAGTTTTAAGGTTCGCCTGTTCGAAAGAATGAAACAAACCAGAGTGGATCGCAAACCCCGCTCTTGCACTGCACCACCCAACCCCCAACCCAGCTAAAGAACACAAATTCACAAGATTTTGGACTAATTTGTTATCTTTATAAAAGCGAATTTAATTAACAACTTCCACACATTGAGAAAAGCGCCTTTTCGAGCCTTTTCACGGCTTTTTTGCATTTCCTAATTCATGCAAAACCCAGTTCCAACCCAATGCCTAATTCCTCCTCAGACGAATGGTGTGAGTGAATTGTTTTACCGCGTCTATATGATGTCAGCAACGCTTTTCAAACTGACCAACATGCAGACTTATTCAGCACATCATTTTCATGGGTTAGCTTAAAGGCTCGCATAAAACGAATCGACTTGTTTGTTGCACTGGATGCAAATAGGGTTGCCAGATGGCCGATATTTCACCGGCCTGGCCGGTATTTTACTGCTAATTTAGCAGAGGCCGGTAAAAGACCGGTATTTTGAAAATCAGTGCCTTAAGCCGGTATTTTGAAAATAAATAATTTACCGTAACTTCAAACAGAAATAACGCAGACTTTTTCAAATTATATTGATCTGGTAGTGAATCTTCTAAGGACAGTTCTTTCAGTGGAGCTTGTTTGCTGCTGTTGACGCAATTTTTGGTACGGTTGTCACGTCACACACATGGTTGTCACGTCACACACATGCTAAAATGCAATGAACCAGGGTTGCCAACCTGTATTCACCAGAAAAAGCCAGACCTTGTCCCCAAAAAAGCCAGAAAAAAACAGATAGCAGTTTTGAAACATATACACATAAAAAACGCATAACTAAACACAAAACAGACATTAAAACTCGTCAGAAACATCGATATAATAAAATTTCAATCATTAGAAGCAGTTTCTTATCCCGTAATTACACTCTCATACATTTGTTTCTTACCAATAACATCGATCATTTTCAGGTTAACAGTAAAATCTTTGCAATATTCTGTACACCCTGCATGGTCATGGACTCTCGTCAGAGGAGATTTGTAATGAATATGCAGTTCAGACAATGTTTTGCCTGAGCCAAGCCTTTCCGACTGAAAAAAGCCAGAACAACCCAGATTTTGTCTGGCTTTTTTTGAATTCCAATAAAAGCCATAGGCATTGAAAAAAAGCCAGAATTGCAAAATCTGGCTTCAAGAGTCAAATTGACAGCCCTGCAATGAACCAGCCAAAATACGGGCAAATTATTGATTGTGGCTTAGCAATACTGATTGTCTCTCTGCTTTCCCTGTGCCGCTTACGAAATACGTCACAGCTTACATGTGACACTGCTGACCAATCAAAATGGCCGGTATTTTTACAAAACGCATCTGGCAACCCAAGTTGAAAACAATTAGTCTTAAGACATATTGTGATGGTTATGTTTAACAAATTCTATCATCACATGAAATTCATCCGTTATCACATCACCATTAACAATCACTTAAGGGTTTAGATTTCCGAGCATACAACAGCGCGTTCGCTAAACTTCCTGCCACCCCTCGACCCCTGTTTTAAAAACAAATGTGCTGGGAGAGCTTCAGCAAAGTGTTCTCTTTGACATGGCGGGTGAAGCACTTCGCGCTGTTTCAGAATATGGGTTGTACGGTACATATAGAGCAAAATTTAATATTTTTCATTCCTTTATTTCAACAAACATGCACGGAGTGTCTTGGATATCTTTTGTCCCGTTGCATCCGCTCTTGTTTGAAAGGGATCGACATTGTCTTGGTTCGCCAGCCTCTCATACCTTTTCACCGCTAGGGAGCAGTCGTCCTTCGTTCAACGCGCCTGAGACCGCACCTGCAAAGCAAAATCAATCTTTACTTTCCCTCTTCAGAAAAAAGAAAAATTAAGTCTGAAACTTGTCATATAAAGGAACGAGTAACGTTCACAAATTTCAACATTTTGACAAGAGTACAAACCGTATACTGTGGAGAGAATAAACGTTCGAATACGGTGTTTCATTGTAAAAACTGTTGATTTTTTAGTCGGAAATATCCGGTCAATGATTGGTGTTAGCAGTGCTGAACACGGAGTATTCGAAGCAAGATTGCGGGCAGCAGATTATAGCTGCAATTTTTTATACAAATATTGCCTATGGGCTGGATAACAAAAAGATATGAAAATATGACATAACTGTAGCAATCAAAGCCAGATTATTCCAAATCGATATTGTTACAGTAGATTTTCAGGAAGGGGAAGAGAAAGCCTCAACACACTTTATAATATTAACAATTATAAAATCCACCCTGACACAAATCTGGTTGGATTAATTAGTTAAAGTGCTTACACAATTTTAACGTTCCCTGAAAAAATCTGCAATACAGAGCAAAAATCATAGTCTCATATTTTTAGGCGTGTAAATCACATAGGCATAGCCAGGGAGGAGCCAAAGGGGCCATGGGCCCCCGAAATTTTTAGAAAATATAGTCATTTTGTGGTTTGAGAGGCGTTTTTTTTAAACAAAATAGTATTATTCGCCTGAAATCAAACATTTTGCCCCCCCCAAGTTTTTGGGCTGGCTACGCCACTGGTACATCATAATGCTACAACCAGCCGGCTTTCACAAGTAAGGTATGAGTCCTGTGCTCTATCGCTAGATCTTTCCTTCACCCCGAAAGATGCCTTTGACCAAGAAATGTCTGTGCTGATTGTCTTGCCGTGCAGTACTACCAGTTTATTCATGGCAGTGTTCTATGTGGCAATTCTCATTATGCGTTGTGACTAGCAGTGCCGATGCGAGCTCTCATTTACTTTTATTATTATGTCAGAAAGTCGTATTTTTCAGTTGAAACTTTTCAATAAGTCTTGTTTGATCAGTGTATGTATCAAAATATCCTGTTCCACTTTTCACAAAATCATTCGTAGCTCTAAAAAGCAAAAACTTGAAAAAAGCGTCTTTCGAAGTTATATAAACTTGATTTCGACAACTTCGCTGTATGAAAAATTTTTAAAATATATAATAGTTCAACTTTACAAAATAGTTAAAAGCGTTCCATCATTTAAATCTATTTGCCTTATTTTCATGTATATTTCCCAGATTCTCCTCAACTGTGGGTAGTTCTCCCATGGGGATCAACCTGACGGTTTTCCCTTTGCGGTGCTGGTTCGACATCTGTGCTGTACTTTTCCATTTGAAATGAGATGTCGCTTTTTGGACAAAATATGATTGATATTGGAATACCGCATGCTTTTATAAAAGATTTCTTTACTTTAGACTTTTTTAATAGTTTTCATCAATAAAAATACCTCCCTTTGCACAAATTGTAGCGACGATTATTGGCATTTATCGGAAATTTACAAATGTTAGCACCTCATTCGCCAGCAAATATTTAGCTACTGCGATGCGTTCCATAAACTTTTGTGTATTTTACTCTGCCTGAGGTTGAGCATTGCATAAAAAATGCACGCTCAAACTTTACGCAAATTCCACTAGAAACCTCAGTGAAGATTTGCAAGAAAGTGAAAACAAGTGACTGACAACTAACCAAACTTACCAAAAAACAGAGTGGTCATCATTTCGCAGGAAACAGCTTTGATCATACAACCTGCTGTTATGTTTGCTCTGTTTATTACTTCGACCTTGAAGAAGATGCAAAGCATTTGCTGTTCGCCCAAAGCGGGGATTCAAAACCTTCTTGCATCGTTCACGCCATAGCGAGTTTTTTTTAAATAAACTCATCCACAAGAGCTCCTTTCATTTTTACCAATGCAAGTAACGAGCCAAGGAAGAGATTGTTGCGTGGTAAGAAATTAATGCAGACGCTTAAAAGCAAGACCGTTGACCCTGAATAACTTTCAAAACGAACAAGAATCCTAATAGATTAAATAAAAACTTTGGTTTTGAACATTCAGAATGCTGCTCATACAGACCGCTGAAGCGAATTTTTATAATACATGAAAGTGGCTCACGATACGTGGGATGGTACAGGCTCAGTATGTCTTACACCCTCTTCACATATTGCATGAAAACGACTTTTAATGTAGCTGCAGCGTGTAGTGGCTAGGGATAGAAAATGCGCCTGTATTGTTAGATATCTTACGGGGCATGCACACCGCATATCTTGCATGTCCTGAATGTTTTGCACATCATACATATCGCAAGCTCATAGGAAATGGCAGGCTCATAGCTCGTGGATTTCCTTCAGTCAATGTCCGCTTTGAGTTCAGCTTCATCGTACGTGGTCCCTGAACCAGGAGCGTCAATCGCTCCTGGTAGTGCGACAGCAGGAAGTGCGTCTTCATCACCAACTAGTTTGTATTTTCCATGGCAAAGCACGTCATACCAGCAGCCGCACCAGGATGCTTAATTGTCGTGTTAGCATATGTCACAAAGGTCAACAAGCCTTTGCTTCGCCGCCAGCGTCCAGTGTGTTGTTTCGCAATTTCGTTCAATAACTCTCTCGAAATCAGTTTTATGGGTGATTTTGTGGTAACGCTTCAGAATTCATGAAGGACAAGCTATTCGGTGCACGACCACTCCCATTTCACGAGATTAACTAATCTTCTTAGCTAAGCGACCCAGTCAAGCTGAGCTTGCCAGCAAGACAAACCTGCGTTCGGCATTTCCGCGGATGGTGTATTCTGCAACATGCAATTGCTTTTTTTCGTGAAACCTATCGAACGAATGCAAGTATTGCCAAGATTTTCTCTTGTGAATAGCGTATGTTAGGTTTATAAAAGTTGGTCTCACTGTCTGTCTCAACAAGTTGGTTTTCCAAGAACTGGTTGTTTGCCTCATATAGAAGAACGAAACAAAGCAGCAAAACACTACGGGAGGCGCAAGTGGAAGCTGACAAGATATGCACCATTTCACTTTCAGTAACAACCTTCTCAACTGCGACACAGCCCTTACAAACATTCGTAATTATGAAGTTAAATCAAATTGCTGGTGGATCATGACTGGTATTCATCAAACCTGAATCAAAATCTGCCGAAGAAATTGAGTAATCTTGCAAAAGTAAAGTGATGTTTCACAGGGTTGCGAACATTTGAGCCAGACATGTCGCCTGGTTTTGACGGCTGAGGGAACAACAAAAAAACGTACGGGACATCACAAACAAGCCTAAAAATAGCTTATTGCCCTTTCAACGGGGGATCACCAGTCGCAACTGCGGATGGGGCACCACGAGAACCCCTTGATAACGGCCCTGATTTAAAAGAAGACAAAATATTGTGTTTGAGAAACGCTTTC
>JGI24158J21664_10011100_pt1 | contig 11986 bp, 8 predicted proteins | sample Ectturendosymbi3_FD_21664 | JGI IMG/M metagenome (IMG submission 21664) | reverse complement strand
AAATGAATCGGATCCTGTAAAAAGGTATTTGTATACAAAACCTCACACATTGAGGAAAAGCAAGGAAAAAAAGTCATTTCAGTGATTGCTAACAATGTATCATTGTTTAATTTTCTCTACTCAGTAGAATAATATTGTTTGCGAGATTTTGTAATCATAATTTTTATGATTCTGCAATAACCTCGCTCTCAAAACTGCTTTTTTAAACATAATAAAAAGACGTCATTTAGGTACAAATAAAATGAAACGTTTCAAACATAATTGCACAGAGTAGTGTTTGAGTGTATGGTCTTACAGCACATTGGACCTAACTTGTGGTTTTATTTCCTGCTTAATATCCAGTATTTGTACTTAGCACAACGTGTCTCATTTTGCGAAAGAAATGAATACGGTATGTAATTCTCCTGTAGACCACAACCGAGCACTATGGGTAATAAATTAATGTTTTTACGTAGAAACACGATTTTCAAAACATAAAACAATATAATGCTATATCACTTCTGGTATAGAAGTCAATGATTTGCCACTATGACATATAAATACAGTACTTATGGCTCTTGGAAGAAAATACCAGAAGACTTTATAAACTCCTGCCAAACATCGACGTCGAATAACTTCTGAGAAATCAGGCGACAGCTCCAGGAAACCAGAGCAACATTTTACAAACAGTGGCAGTCGCAAAAACGACATTAACAGATTAGCATCTTCGGTCAGTAATTATTTTATTAACGTTAACAAGTTACAACTTTGGTGAAGAACACCAAAATGCAAAGTAACTATCAGCTCTTTTTCTGGATAATTTGCCACCTGGAAGAGAATACCACAAAACAATTTTGAAAAATCTTGGCAAGTTTTGGAGAAAGCGTTCTAATGCACTGTAAAATAAAATATTTCTATCCACCGATACCAAGAAGTCAGCACAGAACTTGAAGGATGTCTACATGTCGTCCGTACTTTTGCATCAAATTGGCATTCCTCTTCTTGTGAAGACAGGCAAATATTTGTAGTTACCCTATGTCACATAACTGTGTTTAATATGAACCTGTTATTGTTTTGCGTAAACTAGAACTTGAAGTTGCTGGTTAAGTGGCGTAGTGGGATAGATCGCGCCACGGGTTCAAATCCTAGTCGAGTCATAACGCAGGTCTTCGGAAGACTTGAAACAATGGCACTTGCGGCCTTTCCAGGCTTGTTCTTTGCGTTAACTTATGGGTGAGTATATCACGTGTAGTGCAGCCTTCCACAAGGGGAAGTTCACGCAGGGTACTGCCATTGGCGTGCAACCAGTGCAGCATGAGAAAGTACGGCCCACGGCGCAGAGCAAGCATCGATCGGCGCCCGCAGGCCATTTGTGACACTACCAGGTGAGCGCAAAGCGAGTGTGTCGAAACGTTCTTCTTTCCTTTGAATTTAAATTCAGTCAAGTTCTTGAAACCCGACAAGTCAAGTTTCGTAGTTCAACGAATGTACTGTGGAAGGCCTCTTGCTCAAAGTGGGCTTCTAGCAGTGTCGATGATTACTAACTTATTGCTGCTTTGTTCAAAGGTGCGTTTTTTTCATGGATGTTTCTTTACGATTTTAAAGGGATCTGCATTGCGATGCACTCAAGACAGTTGAAAGTATGGTGTATTCATGCAATTTACAACATTTATAGAGTGCTTATGGGCAGGGACACATAATCAAAAGGCAAATGCTGTTATCAGTCTGCATTGCAACAGTAAAAATTTTTTACCAAAGAATAGGAAAAAGTGATGTACTATCTCTTATGTAACTACGCTTTTGAGAAAGCAAGGCAAAATTGTATGAAGTTTATCAGTACCAATATGTTAATTGCGTAAGAAACAAGCGGCCTCCATGAAAAACTTGCATCGCTAAACCCACTGCAAGCCCACGAGTTTGACCAATTCTAGTTTTGCCACCAACATGTTAAGGTTAGGTCAAAAATTTCTTCTTTTTCCAGATTTACACAAGCATTGTTTTTCAAAATAGTTGTGGCAAAAATTTGCGATTGTGAAATATTCCTTGTCATTTCTACCCTTAACCGTTAATATTTTGGAAATTATGTAGGGTTTCCCTGTCTGGGAAACTGACTCATGCAGAAACCTGTCAACTTGAAAAACGAGTCCAACTGTCCATCTTTGCTAGAGGACCTGGCTGAACGACAAACATTCGACTCCGGTCTTGTAACACATCATGTATTTTTCACGGCAGCCTTTTTTGTGTGCCACAGCGTCAACGGAAACAAAAATACAAAACTCTTCGATTGCATATTGTGATTTAAACTAATAAAATAACACCAGCCGAATTCCTTACTTACTGGCTTATTTACTGCTATTATTGTGATGGAGATGGCACTCTCTGAAAACAAGGTCTTATAGTGCCAGGGCCGATAAAAGGAATCTAGATACGTTTGCCTGACTCACGCACAAACACTTCCACATGCTTTGCCGCAGACGTGCTTCGAAGGATTTGCGCGGTGTCAACAACAACGCTGAGTTCATCGAGTGCGTATTGCAGACGTTGTCGCGCCTCGGAATATTTGGAACGAACTTTGGTGACATGATCGACCTTTTCTGGGATTTCACAGTGGTCACACACCCGTCAGAATGAACACCAAAACGGAAAACATGATTGTTTTATTGGTAGCAGTTTCCGGTACACAATCGAAAGATAATAGCGGACTGGTGTTTGATGGGCAGGGAAGATTGCAGCAGTGCAGGAAAAATGGATCTGTAAGCACTAGCCCTAGGGTCGGTTTGGTAGTGAGTTCCCCACACCTGGAAAAAGTGTTTAATAGAGAAAGGTAGTACATCGAAAAAATTCAGCCAGGTATTGACAAGTCTGTAGGGAACACATTGAAGTGAGTCGGTGGGATGAAGATTCGGCAGTGAAGCATGGTAGATGTGTGACGAACCACACGCGGTTTTAAGTACAGCTGAAAGCTCCCAAAAATGCTGTCAGGCAGCCGTGCGAGGCGCGCTTAATCATTAAATGCACTGCAGATAAATCGCATACTAATCCGCAGACCCGTGCAACGAGCCTACACTTACGACTGTGCACAGAGCAGCAAGAAATTGTTGTTGTGTCAAATTGCACCCAACAACAGTATTACAATACTGTATGCAGTGGCAATTGGCAGCCCTCAATTACAACACACTTTTAAACAATTGCAGATATATCCGTGTTTATCGTTTTTAACGCAGTACCTGTGTGTTGGCTGTATGTTTACTTTTGTTTTTAGCAATTTGTTTGTAGGTAGTTTTCTTAATTACTTTGTGATGGATAAAAACGACAAAGAAATGCAGCTGGGAAGTCATCAACACAAGAAAGAAACGGCGCAGGTAAATCACAATTCTATCTAAATCAGACGCTCAAAAAACTGCATATCAGCCACGTGAGTGCGTCTTTACAATTGCACATGCAAGTGTGCAATCAACTTCAGTAATCATTTGTTGGATATGTTTCCAAAACTTTAAACTTCAATTGATGAAAAAACGCCAGCCCATTAGGCTGCAGTGGAGAACCTAGCCGCATTGAGGGACAGCGTCTTGCGACCAGCACCTTCCGGTAGGTGTTATTTCGGACTGACTTCTTACCAAATTTTGAAAAGGATGTCAAAGCCTATTGAAATTCATTGCTTCACGTTTTATAATCACCCCATAATTTGACAAGTACAGATCTTCAAATGAAACTATAGTAATAACTATAGTAATGGCGAAAACCACTAGTTGAAATTCACGTCAATATAGTCAGTCAATGAAAGTGAAATGGGAAGATTGAAACGTTTGTTCCATGAAGGTTAAGCAATATCAATCTAGCTTTGTGTCGTAATCAAATTACCTGACTTGGCTTGATGTGCGTCCTTCCTGAATTTTCCTTGATGTTTTTACAAAGACAGCAAAATCCACCGCCCAGGGCGACAAATACACCTGCGATACGCCTATACCGCACTGACATGCTTATGAGAAACATGTAGCTCATTTCCTTTTCCTATAATAGTTGCCTTTAATATTAATGTACGTGTACGTGTCGTACGACCAATATTTTGAGTTCATGAGAAAATTATTTAAGACTGCAATAAGCGGAAGGCTTGTGTTTCGCTTTTAGCTTTTTGAAAAATTATATGCCAAGTAACTTACCAAGCCAGCAGCGTGGGAAAAGATTGAAACCAAGCGCGGGGCTGCTGGGGGCAAAACCAACCTGACTGTGTCGTGGAAGTGAGAGAAGAAATTTTCGACATCCTATTGTGCAGGATATCAAAGTTTTCTGGCCACATCAACAGAGGACGTGATGCTGTCTCCTGCCCGGGTCCAACCCTACGAATGTGACCGAGATAAGAAACAAGCGCGTTCAATAACAATGACAAAATGCTGAAGGGCCTTAAGAGTCAAACTGAAAAAAATTAGCAACTTGATTTCCGAATTTCGCTAAATAAGGAGATTCTGCCAATATTTTTAAAACAGTAATATTTTTACATATGTCAAACGCATACATTCCGGCATGCTTTGGATACACACGCGCACACTCCTTCACTTTTCTCGGTGTGTGGGCAATTGAGACTATACGTTCATTTGACACCACTGTCAATTGACACTTTAACCAGTGTTTTGATTTAATCACTCAGATCACAGGGGTGTTATCGTATCACTTGTTTCGTGATTGGAGTATTCATTTCTGACTGGTGATATGTGCAATTCTCCATTCAAACGTAACATCAGATAAAACTCTCCAACAACCTCAGGCCTGAGCAAAGAGGATTGAAAAACATTGCTACTAAACCATTAATTTTTTGCGAAATGGTACTTGTGATAAAGGATTCTATCTTCCATTTCACAGTTACCTACATGTTTAAAAGTTTTATTGATTACCCAGGTAGATTTATCGAGATTCATGAACAAATGAAATTTATGACAGCCAGAATTCTTAATGAAAAAATATAACTCTGAAAAAAAGGGAAAGTTGTGGAATGTGGTCTAAGTGTCTGCATAATGCGAGGCATTGTGACTTCACTTTGAATTTGCAGCTGGGATGTCGAAACTTTTGCAAAGAATTTGTGGCCCAAAAGTACAATAGTACTATGCCAAAAATTGCAACCAGTCAAATCCAAACATGCAAATTTCCCACAAAAACACTTTGCATAATGATAAAGTATGTCACAATAAATATGCGACCACAGGTAACTGAGAGAGGCTTACCATACTTATAAATGCCTATATGTGAATATCACGTTGCTATTACGCCAAATACAAGAAAACATTTTTTCTTTCGCATTTTTGAAAAACGGGAATATGCGGCTATTATTTTTGCATTTTTAAGAAATTTGGTTTTATTCTGTACCAAAGCTTGATTCTAAGAACAGTCGCATTTGTAGGGATCACGAGACAAACGTTTTGCGCATGTACATTTGCAGTGCATTCCCGAGAGCTTTAAAATTTAGTTCTCCTTTTCGCTCTAGCAAATTCGTTAATGTGATTGTTTTTATCGACTCAAAAGCCTTTTGTTTTTTTATTGAAAAGTAAGGATCAATTGATGCGGCCTACAAAATGTAAGCGGGCGGCTACAGGACACAAAGTTTTGCTTGGTCTTACAAAACGTAATCTCCGAGATGCAACGCTCACTTCCGAACCCGAGGAAAGAGTGTTGCTGGTCTCTCGCGTTTCAAAGCAGGGGTGCATTTACAGTTCAGCGAGAGCCACCTGGCGAAACATTAAGTCTCACATAAAACGTAGGAGGTGCGTTTCAAAAATGACTCGCAGAAAATCAAAGGCGCTGCACCTAAGGAACCTTTTCACAAATTAACACAGCTTAGGAAATAGCAATTATATTTCAAGGTCACACTGGAAGATGCTGGACATTTTGCAGTTCTCACTGCCTCTAATATGCAAGAATTTTTGAACAAGTGCGTGGTACAAGTAGGTTTATTTCTAAAGATTGCCGTTTTATCGCGATGAATGTTGCTACGACCAATATTTCACACCCCAATAAATGATTGATGCACGCAACAAATATTCATCTCAAAATTTTATTTCAATATTCATTTCTTCATTGATAAACGCATTTCACTATTATCAAACTCGTTGGCCTTAAACTACTATCCGTAATTGTTTCCAAAGTACAAATTGCAGCGTTTACCCCAATACAGTACATTTCTTATATAGAATTGGGAAAACTGCTGCACAGTATCATCGTAAAGTATGAATTTTTTAAATTTTTCTTCTTACTGAACCTTAGGTTGCATCAGTTAAAGTAACCTGCTAATCTGAATCCTACCTTCGTTTTTGTTGCTAGTGCGAAGAGCAAGATATTGATGTAAAGAAGAATTCCGAAATATACTTTAGCTTGTTTAACCAGATGTCTCCCTTATTTAGAGCCAAGAATACTTCAGTCCAATTTTATTGAGATGAGAAAGATGTTGATATTTTTACGCTTCGGTTTGCATCCAGTCAAATCAACTCGTCTCTCTTGCTCAAATCGGGATGTTTGAAAAAATAAGCCTTAAATACAATAAAGCAGTGTGTGGAATAAGACGTTTGAATCTATTTCTCACAGATTTACCAAATTTTCTCACTGCTGTACTGTGCCCCAACGACTGGTCCCATGTAGAAAACATAAATATTACTGTTGTCACGTTTTTTCCACAAATCTGCGTTGAAAACAGACATAACACTCACAACCCACCTGCACCTTTATGTTTTCGTTGTAATACAGTAGTTCATAATGTTCCCAGTACGTTTCATTTTCAGTTGTATGAAAAAAGTAGCTGCATAGAAAGGTGGCTTTTATTAATGGAAAAATTTCGGTAAAGAAAACAGCTTGCAAACAAAACATGCACATAAAACATACACTGTGTGCATACAGATCGACACGTATCTTTTTTTGAGATGGATTTTTGATCAGGCGTTATGACAACGGTGGTTGTGTAGCGTCACGACTGTTTTCACCAGTAATAAATTATCAGGGGTGCACCATCTGTGGCCGTGCGGCCGCGGCCACATGTGGCCTTCGATAAAACTTTATGCACATGTAATTCAATACACATTTTAAGGCGGCCTTGCATTAATAATAACTCTTAGTCTACTGTGTAAGGTTACTTTTCTTAGCAGAAAAACAGCCAAACAGACATGTGGAAGCAGGCTAGGCTCAGTGTGTGGAAGTAGAACAGTAGGGATGCAAAACATAAAATACGTTGAACTCAATGGACGGCCGTAATTACTAAAAATAAACCTAATGCGGCCGACAACAGCGAAACATTTGTGCACACCTGGTATATCATCTGACTCGCTTGTACCTTCAAGACTGCAGCCTTGATGAGGTGGTCCCCGCAGCTCTTCTGCGCACCGTGCCCCAGAAAGGAAGGCCACAGTACCAATTTACAAGGTCTTGGTAAGATCCGGCCTAGAACAGAGTCACAAATAGCACTCAATCGCATAGCGATTAGTATTGGTGAAATGAAGGGGCAATCAGACGGCGTTAAACCGTAATCGAACCAAACACACACGTTGCCTTCGGCACATATGTGTCAATCATGCGTAACTCAAAATCGCAAAACAACTCAAAATCCCCATATCAGCATTGAATTCAGTCTGAACAGTGTTTTGCTTTGCAGGGTAATTCTACCTTTGGATCCACATGCTTGTTTGTGACGGGATTTGTCACTTTCACAAACTTTGCATTCCACTACAGCTACCTGAGCCCTGTTATACCCATTCTTCGTAAAATGTACAATTCCACTTATCAGGTGAATCAATGGGACGAATTGAACTCTGTCTTGCTTTTTAGATTTGTTGTACACTCCAGGTTTGTGTTAGTTGCATTTGGCCATATGTTTCTCAGTTTGAAATTAAATACCCGTAATAAATTTTACGTTGCTTACTGTTTGGAAAAAGTAAACAAGAAGCAATACTAAATTAAAATGTGTGCAAATGTTTTCTGTTTGTCTGTGAAAGAGAACATAAAGCATGAAGTGCTTGTGTATGCAGTTAACAAAGAAATTTATTGACTTAATAAATAAAGAGCTTTACCCCACTCGGCCTACTGCAAAATGTTTTGAAGCAATCCAATGAGTGGAATAAACCTCGTTTGATTGCACCTCTATTAGGTTCAAAAAGCTTCGAAACTGAAAGATTTATGAAATCACCGTGGATCTTCCAATTTTTAACTCTCGTCTAGCTACGAAGCGTATCCGAAACTTTGTTTTGCTACAAAACGTATTAATCTACTAAAAAATTTGCAGTTACCAACTCTTACTGCGTAGAAACAAGGAGTTTGGCGTGCAAACACAAAAAGGCTCCAACAAGAGTTTTGTTTAAAACTCCCTTTCGAGTTGATCAATATTACTTGAAACATTCTTATTGATTTGGTAGCTATGTTCAAAGGCAGTATCCGAATAAAAAGCATTTCCAAAGAAGTCATGTTAAGCTATAATGTTTACCACCGAAAGAGCAACTAAATTAGTCTTGTTGTGTCACAGAAATGAACTCTTTCCAGATGTAAACCGTTTGTGACAAGGGCAATTGTAAAACTTTCTCTTTCCAGATGTAAACCGTTTCTAGATGTAAACCGTTTCCATATGTAAACCGAGGAAATAATAGCTTCTGTTGTTGGCAGTTTGATAAAATGTTTTGAAGTATGGACCCTTTCTCAAAAACTTTAATGCGTTTCTCAAATAGAAAGTTGCCAGTCACACCGTTTAAACAAATTCAACTTGGCCAAGTATGAAAACCTCCCGATTTTCAATATACGTATGTTTTTACTACTAATGTTGCTAACTCGTTTATGAAAATCTTTCTTGCACTACAGTTTTTTATCAAAACTTCGTATGTATTTACGAAACATGCTGAAAATGCAGTGTCAAGTTTCCTCAAATTTGTTTCTTCGCCGAATCTCTCATAAAATAACCCTTTGATGTTTGGTCTGTCTCGAAAAAATCAGTGGAATCAACACAGTTATCATTTTTTCAGTAACAAAGAACAACTTGTTTGTTACAGAGCAATATTTTTCAGACCAGTATTTTTTCAGAAACGCTATGGAATTCCTCTCGCTGAAGAGACCTGGACACTTTACTTCACACTGACGATGTCGATTTTGATAATAGGAAGCATTTTGGGTGGATTTACCAGCAAGCATTTGTTGTTGCTCTTTTCAAGAAAACGTCTTTTGCAGCTCTGTCAAATCTTGAACATAATATCACTTACATTAATGGCATTTGTTGGAGGATTTACAGGATCATGGGAAGTGATGATCTTTGCAAGACTGATCTGCGGGTATACCCTTGGAATTATATACGGTATTCAACAGTTTCATTTTAAAAGCATAAATACTTTTTATTTTGTCCGTGCAGGAGGCGAATAGATTCAATTTAAAGTTTAGGCTATTACTATAAAAAAATCCTTTTGCAAAATCACACAGACATCTGGTCTATTTTACCGTCATCAGATGGGAAACCTGAACATGATTTTACTTTTGAATCTTGCTATCAAGAACTCTTAGCCGCCTCCTGTTTTTACTTAGAACTGCTGTAACAGTAAAGTATTCAAAATGCTTCTTTTTCAACAGGCCTGGTTTCCCTCATAATAGCTGAGATGTGTGCAAGAAACAAGCAGGCTTTCTGGCAAAGTGTCTCCGGAGCTGGACTTCTTGTCGGTTTTCTGCTCGGTGTTACGTTTGCTCACCCCAAGGTAACCGGCCGAGAATGCCTTTGCTGCAATGACGCACAGTAGACCAGAGCTGCTCACCACTTGACAGAAAAAATCAGATTGCATTGAATGTCTTATCACTGATGAGAACAAACCAGAACTTACAACAGCTTCTTTATTATTACAACGAAACTTTTGCGGCAAACTGTTTGGAAAATGCAACATTACAACTGTTTATCGAAACCACAACTTGATGATATGGGAATCGAACCGTAGAACACCAAATCGATTTGAAAGATACAGTAGGTCGAACGTGCTGTTGGTTTTGATCTGGCATTGCCTTGATGCAGCATAAGCACAAGATGCAGCAAAATTTATCTAATATGAAATTATGAAAACTCTGCCTATCAAATAGAATCATTTCACAGCCAAGAATCAAACACTACGATCTGATGATAGTGTATATTTCGCCAACCAGGTAGGCATCATCAGCTCTTATTCAAATACAGAAGAATTCTGAAAACTCCTTTCAGCTTAACGCGATGTCGTTTGAAGGTGTTTGGAACGGAACGTTTGTGGCCTGCTTTGAACTTGGTTCCTACCATTCCTTCGCTGATATACGTCATAGCGAGCTTCAAGATTCCTGAAACGCCCTTTTATCTACTGCGACAGGGAAAAATGAGCGAATCTCTGGAAACACTAAAGGCGCTTCGAAGCGGAAACAAGGTTTGTCTTGAATGTGCACTGGTCTGATGCAAAGGTCCCGCATTTTGTCAAACCTACCAGAATCTGCTATTTAACAGTACAGTCGGTCACCTACAAGCTTACTTACCGCCAAAGCTACATACCCTTAGTGGTGGATTAGCCTGAGTAGTAACCGTAGCTTGAACTGTTAGGTTTGAAACTTAAAAAGATAACAACATACAGCATTACGTGATAGCGATATCCACTAGCTTGTTCAATGTAGTCTTCGCTATTTATCAACTGCAATTTCAGAATGACTGTGTGAAAGAACTGTCCGAGATGCGGAATGAAATGGAACAAAGCGAAGTCATCGGCGCCAAAGAAATGATCACAACTAGAAAATATAGGTTGGTTATCTGCATGCAGTCTCATAATTCCTGCGAGATATCATATCTGACCTGTGGAGCTGCATGGCGGCAGCAATCACGTATCCGCAGGTTTGAGATCAAAGGATTTTTCTGTGGCATATCTATATCAGGAAAACACACTCTTGTTTGAGTAGAGTGAACATTGCCAGTATACCCTTTGAATTTTTTTGTTCTTATAAGAGCATTAACAAATTGTGATCTAATACTTGATAACTGGGTTGATTACTGTGAAAAGGTTGATTTTGTGGTGAATAATTCAATATTTTATTCGTGTTGACTTGCTTCGTCCCATAGTTCAAAGCAGTTTGTTATTCATCGCGCTTAAAACTTTCGACGCAATTCTTGCGTACCTTCACAGACAGGCTCATGTCTCTAAGACAGGGTGACGAACCTATTTGCTATTGCGGGCCACTTTGTCAGTTACCGCTGAGTAAGCGGGCCGCACAACTTTTTAGTCATACTATGAAACTTATTAAAAACGAAAAAAATTGTTCATCAACAGAAACAAACAACAAGCGAAAGTAATAACTGCTAGTCTCGCCTGAATGCTGCTCGGACCGCACGAAATTCTTTTGTGGGCCGGTGTTCGTCACCCATGCTCTAAGAACTATTCAAGGCAGGGGTGGATCCAGCCAGTAAAGTTAGGGCGGGCGATTTCAGTAAATTGATAGTCAGGTCTCATTACGGGTTCACTACTGTGAGAGAGATGAAGCGTACTTCACAACACTGCTGTGACAAAACCATGGACGGCAAAATGACCATATATCCCCAATGCTGTTTTCCGAATTGTACAAAATCATGGCCAATAAACTTACTATTGTAAGTTTTAGGGGGACGATTAGCCCCAATCGCCTCCCCTGAATCAGCCCCTGATTCAAGGTGAACGATTAATCTAAGTCACCTCTTTATTATCTGAAGTGGGTGTTATTGCAAGAAATATTTGTACTAAGCGCCTGACATTTTTTCATACAATCCTGTTGTTTAGATGTCGCGACTAAATATCAATCAAGTTACTCCTGGTGGTGTACAAAAAAGAGGGTCAAACGCCTTATTGAAATGAAGACCTGCTTTGTTGCAATCAAGATAACTCAAATTTTTCAAAAAAATTTTGTAGTAGTACAATGTGAGAGAACAAATACTCACCTTAAAAATCATAAGTACGGCTTTGACCCATTTTAATTTGACTACCCCTGGCTATGTCACAGAAAGTCATGTTATTCGCGCAAAGGCCTATCAAAC
>JGI24158J21664_10011098_pt1 | contig 11986 bp, 7 predicted proteins | sample Ectturendosymbi3_FD_21664 | JGI IMG/M metagenome (IMG submission 21664) | reverse complement strand
ACCTTGGCCCACTTTGCCTGGCCCTGGGCGCCAACCGTTAGGTGGTAGTATTTCGCTGAAGTTTGTACTGGAAACTAGGCTACAATCCGAGTCTTTTGATATACTGGATGACCTGCTGGGGTTTAAGGTTCAAAAGTTGTGGTGTAAGTTAGCAAAATATTTGACTAATTAGATATTTAGAGAAAAATATATATAATATTGTAAATATCTTGAAAAATACTGACAACAGGAGAAACAAGACGCCAAATTCGGACTCAGCGGCCAAAAATTATCCAGAAAACATCCCAACCTCGACATAAAAATTTTTTTGCGTAGTGATTCATGCTGTGGCAAATATTTTCCTACTGGGTCAAGCAACAATCCACTGACAGCAGGGACCGAGTTTAAGGGAGGAACGGGGGGAAGTTGTTTTCCCCAACTTTTGAGCATGGGGGACATAATAATAATTGTCCCCCCCAATATTTTGTGAGAAAAAATAATGCAGTTGTGCAAATTTCATGGTTACATTACTGTTGAAAATGTTTCCCCAGCATAAAGCCTGGGAATAAATAAGAAAAATGAACATTATCACTGGATTAATTGCTGACACAGTATACAGATTGACTTGGTAAACTGAATTGACATGATTGTTGATGATTGTGTTGGTTAATTTGCATTACCGAATCGGTGTGCACATAAACTTGTTCAATCACAAATTCCTGAGCTAGTCTGTAGCCTGCAATCAGAGTACGCGCGTAGCCAGGTGGTTAACGGAACATTGCCTCCCCAATGTCAAAGTTTTCAGGTTAAAAAAATATTTTAAGTATAAGCCAAAGAAATACTTCAGTGCAAATCAACGAAACTGCCTCAAGGACCCTATCCTACTTCGAAAACAAACTAGTATCTGACCTTTTATAATTAATGACCGCAAATACAAAACAAATGGAGTAACGCTTTTCGCAGCTGTTTTGGCGTACCAGCTTGCTGTATTCCGCCTAATGGTCATGTAAGCTTCATTTCAAGACCACCGCAAATTTCTATTTGATGACCGTCGGTGTGGCAGTATAACCTATCCTTATTTCCAGTGTCAGCGTAGCCTTAACATAATACCGTATATCTTTGTTTTTGCACAGTTCTAAAAGTACATGAGTGAATATCTCGGTGACATACATTTTATATGTCTTGGAGCTCAAACTTTAGCTAAGAAGCGATTCAGTTTCAAAGTCTTGTTTATTACGCCATAATCACTGTTTAGCAACAATAGCATTCATTCTAGATATTTATTTATGATGACATGTATTGTGACGGTTCAACCATAATTATGTGGAGCCCTAATGTTTTCATCAATGGTTTCCTTTTACCTTGAAGGCGAGTAAAAAATCGGTCTTGACAAAATATTAGACTCTGACCTATTGTTCATAAGTTCAGTGTTTCAATTTTCATCTGATGTTAATTGCCACTCCACACTACTGTAAATATAATTTTAAATTGTTTAACTGCAACGCAGCAAAATCTAACTTAAATAGCAAGATGCTTTTTATTTTATAAGTTCTGAGGGAGTTGACACTGCCATTACTTCCAGATACTGAGATACCTTGTATAGGGGTGGATATTAAAATTTAGGGGCAAGCTATCAGATAGGGGGCCCCAAAACGTTGCCATTGCGAAAGGCAGATGTGGGATTACGTTGATAAAAGAGTGAAATTTGTTTCACATTTCAATTTATGAACTAAATTCAACAGCAAAATATACATACGAATGTAACAAAAATTTGTGAAGTTTTGCAGCTGACTGGACATTTGAAAGCTGCCTTCTTTTGTATATTTTCCCATAATTTTTGCTTTATTTTGAAAAACATATGACTTGTTTCAGCGCTTCTTTGTGTGTCTCTGGAGTGGTACATAACCTTTTTAACTAAACCATCGTAGTCCAACTACAGGAATTTTTATGGTCCGCAAACTTTTTCAGCATTGATTTAATGCTGTGTGTTTCTTACAGTAGATAATTTTGATGAGAACAAGCATAACATATTTTGATAAAAATGTGCAATAATAAGGGAGTTAGACTCGAGGGGTTCTCAACCTTTTAAAGCATTTGACCCATTGAATGTACCAACAGAGGGACGGTGACGGTGGCCCACCGCTGTACAACTTCTCCAGTGCGACAACTGTTGCACATCCACAGAACAGAAATACAAACAAATAAAAACAACATCTTATAACACAACGTGCACTACAATCAACGCGTAGTCTCAGCCTTTTTGTTGTTAGAAAGCATACATATTCGAGGCTCAGTACATAACAATGCACAAAACAAGTCATCTTCCACCTTAAACCTGCTTCTAAATTTGGCTTTCATGGCAACAGGACTCCACTGCCTGCCTCAAAAGTCGTTCGGTAAATGCATATTGTGCACAAAGTGGCAATTTCCATGTCACAATCATTTCGAACACATGACAAAAGAGAAGGTTTCATGACGTCTGAAGTTCAAGAGCTACCCATGTTTTCGATTCAAATGTTAAACTTGCAAACCGTACTCAATTTCAACAATGCCACGTCAGAGAGTTGTTTAGAGGGGGGAGAACGGGACGAAGGTCCCGGGAAATCAGAGAGTAAAATTACAAAGTTTACATTTGAATAAAGTGCCGTACCTAGATAATTTTTTGTATTGTAAGGCTATACTAAAGCATATTGCATGGAGTTCATTTTACGAAACTTGTTTTTTTATCAATACTAGTTTTTACGTATTTCAAATCGTTGTTTTTCTTACATTCCTCAATACTAGACTTTAGAATTCGGAAAATGAGCATGCAATCAAGCAGTTGTCCTGGGTATCACCAGATACCCGTATGCTCCTGCCAGGTCAAGACTCGTGACCCCTCAACATTTTTCCCTGGCTCGCTAGTGAGCCATGGCGAACAGAATGAGAAACCCTGGACAAGACTGCGGAGAGCTTCTGGAAAATAGACAGCAAAGGTAGATTTCGCAGTAAAAATGCACTCTATATTTGCAAGCACATACGAGTGTGAGAGTACATTTTTTACTATGAATCCAAAAACAAAAATCGAATCAGGGGCGGGTCCAGGGGGGCGGTTAGGGCGATCGCCACCCCTAAAACCTACGAAAGTAACTTTTTTCACCATGATTTTATACATTCGGTAAACAGCATTCGCGGTATGAAGCCATTTTGTCGTCCACTGCTTTTTTCACAGCAGTGTTGTGAAATGTACTTTATCTTTCTTACAGTAGTGAACCCGTAATGAGTCTTGACTACCAAATATGACTGAAATCGCCTACCCCCCTCTAAACCTATTAGCTGGATCCGCCTCTGAATCGAATGGCAGGCGAAACACTGGACGATAGACTCTGACGACTTGCTTCCACTAACACTGGTATTCATTAAGGAACGATAGTGTCAGAGAAGCCTCGACCACAGGCATCCCACTGATAGAGATTTGTAATAAATTTTCTTTTGCTGTTGTGTAATGGTTTCAGTCAATTTAATGAACTGACTAATTTTCCCGTTTTTAGTTTCAAATTTCGGAATTCTGTTGTTTTATACACCATATTGGTGGAAGCGGCCCGCGAGTTGTCACGTTTTTCAAAAATGGCTCCTAGGTCAAAAGTAGCTGGACCACCCTGGACTAAACCATGGCGCAAAGCCATCAAGAGGGGGGCACAAAAAGAGGGGCCTGATGCGACTGCCTTGTTATCCTTCCTTAATATCCATCCATGAGCTTGCAATCTGTCTTGTTGGCAAAGCGCATATGACTAAAACGAAACTAAATTTGAATTTTTCCCATTTGGGTTTCAAATTCCCAGGACAGGATATTGTATTTTCTAGAAGACCATGATTTGTACAAATTTAATTAAGTGCAGTGCTAATCTATATTTACATGCAGCTGAGCGTGGTCGATAAATTTATAATATAGTGGTTACGATTGTGTCTACTTGAACTCCGTTTTATATTTCAATGAAGTTAGTTAAATTTAGCAGTCTCAAACAATTTAAACGAAGTAAGTTTTGAGTCGCTGCAAAGGTTTTACATTATAAGTTGAATATAGCCAAAAGATCTTACGGATATCAAAAATCCAAACATTTTTCAAACGCGTTGTAAGACTCTGGCGTTTACGTTTATCAACTACTCACGTGAATTTGAATTAATCGCTTGAAAATGACAACGTCATCCACTTCTTAAATGCTCGAAGGTTTTGTAGAAACCCTACTTCGGATGTAAGTAAGTGCCTTAGTTAGAGCAAAGTCTCTGCTCGGCTTTGATTGAACGTGCTGTGTTGGTGTACATCCGAAGCGTGTAAATACAGCACTGCATAAGAAGCGCAATCCTAATGGTGACCGCAATGACTTCTTGCTCAACTGCAGTATTGGCTGCAGAAGCATACTGCAGATCATGCACTTATAGCGTTGAGAGGTTTACCAGCGCTTTTGCAAGAAGGTTTATGAGCAAATGGTGACATTGATCCAAGCTAGAAGCTTGGAACTTCGCTATCAAAACTTTTAAAACTTGTCGAACTCAACGCAAGCAGGCATTAAAATTTCTGGCTACACGCCTGGTTTCCACTGCTAGTATTTACCGAAGATCTTGTGGTTTGTTTTTGATTTGATCTGTGTGTTTTGTGATTTTTAGTAGCAGTACATTTTTGAATTGTTTATCACAATTTTCTAGCATAACTATGTGTATTAAGCCCAACTCACAGATTTAATATAATTTTATAGTAAATGCAGTGCTTAGTGCTAGATATCTAGATATAGATATCACGCCCACCACCATGGGTGTACCAAAATATATAAATTCCATAATGTGTCCCCCATTTTGCCATTTTCACAAAAATGTCGTACTACGATTGAGTGAACATGGTGACGTCATCGAAACGCAAACAATAAAGGTTTGCACCACTCCAAGATTTTCTAGCAAACTCGGTCCCTAGCTGACAGTAATATAATCCAGTTCTACCTCACACTGAAAGGAACGATAGATCAATCTTCCCACTTATAACGACTGTTTCTTAGCTTCAAACTGAATCTTTCACCACCAAAGCCGCGGTCTGACTAAATTTCACACAGGATCCGAGGAACCACTGATGTGTGGCGTCATGAATAACTCCCATTACCCGGCCGTCAAAACCAACAACCCAGCTTATCATGCATTTGGGAAACATTGAATGCAGGCAAGAGGGCTTCTAAATTATAGTTTTATAACTTTGCTGGCTTAACTCCCACTGCTCCAATAGGTGGGGGCGCACTATACCTGAGCTTGCGTGAACGCCAGCAAGCATCATACTTTCTGTAAATCAAACCTCGTCATCTTTGCATACCTTTTGCAATTTGCAATGGTTGTTTGGGCATAGTTTCAGCGTTCCGAACGCGTAACAGTGCTACTCCGCTTCCTAGGTGTTATGTCTGCCATTAAAAATCACAGCAATTCCAACACGTTCGACTCAACTAGGGTTAAATGTTAGAATGTAGAGGCCCGAGACAAAATCTCAGAAAGTGGGCTCAAAACATTGGCCAATTTGTGATATTTCATGTGTACAATTTGTGGTCAAAGGGGCCCTAGCCCCTTTTCGTTATATCAAAGAAGGGGTCCCTATAGTTTGCACGTACTATACAAAAAATTGATTACTGAAATCCAGTTGATTTATTTTCACCTTGTAAATTGTTTGAAGTCATTTTATTTTAAATTGTTCTTTGTCTACACTTCCTTGAGAGGCCCCCTATGGCACATTTGCACATAAATTTTGCTTTATTTTGAAAAGCAAAGACTTGCTTAAGAGCAAGCCCGTAACCAGCTTGGGTCACCAGGGGGAGCGAAAAGTTTTCTGAGAGGTGCCCAAATTTTTTAAAGTGTGTGCAGTACTTTTAAACTATGTCGAACACATTTTTCCAGGGGCGGCGTAAAATTTTGCAGGAGAGTGGCGGCAAAGTCCCCCTGCGTTCCCCCTGGTTACAAGACTTCTTAAGAGCTTATTAAATGCAGCTCTAGAGTGGTTATCAGCTTACAAAACAATGCAGAAACTACAGTAAGTGCGACGCACTCAAAGATGAGTCCCATATTTCTCAGGAAAAGGGGGAGTAAAGGTGACTGCCCTGTTACTGCCGTAATATCCACCCCTGCTCTTAAATATATATAACGCAAGGAACTGGCCTCCTTGTATAACACTATTGAGCTGATTAATGTTCTATGTGACATGATGAAACATATTTTTGACTGTTCCGACACGCCATGCAGTGCTTAGTGCATTTGGTTAACAATGAAACAGCAGCAAATGAGATATTCCCAACGCACACCAGAAGAAATGGCGACACGTTATATATCGACTTGAACAACAACTTTAGTCAATTAATTTCCACAAGTTTGTATAAATAAAATTGTAACAACAAAACTTTGGGCACAATCGCCCATTTCAATTTCGACTTTTGAGGCTCATGAGCAGGGCCGCCCTTAGCAAGTGCGGGGGCCGATTGGAAGCACTTTTGCGGGACCCCATTCAGTGGCGTGTGCAGAAATTTGAGGAGGGTCATAATGGTAAAATCATCTGTGATGTGAAAGAGCGAGGCCCGAAGGATTAATGCGAATCTAAGGGTGTTTTGAGGCATATCCCCCAGTTGCACCTCTCCAACAGAGACTTTCCATGTCCGTTCCATGGACATCTCCGGAACACCCAATAAATCCATGAGTTACTACACTCAGTACCCAGAACTGTCGTCAGAAACTTTCAACAGGGGTCATTACGTTTGTGCAGGGGGCTAGACATTCTGAAAATGATGAAACTCCACTGATTTACAGTGTTTACATTTCAATTTGGGGGGACTTGGAGCTTTGTTTGGGGAGGCTAAGCCCACGAAAGTCCCCCATGGTGACGGGACTGTCAATACCTTCTCTCTGACCAGGTAGCTATCGCGGGTACAGCAGGCCAATAGGCCATGTTTTAAATGAAATTAACAACATGCTTGATATGACCAGCCAGCAAAGATAAGATATCACACCTTAGCTACAAAACATCAACAAATGAAGAAGTGTGATAGCAAGCTCCCAATGGATTTTCAAACTTGATATTTTCCTATTACCTTTTTAGTAGAAAATTGTTTCTCTTACTTTCGAGTTGTTATAATGGAATTTCACCACTGTTAGCCCACCCATAGAAAATGCGTTTGGCCACCACCTAGAAAAATCTACTATTTCCCCCATGGAAAAATTCTTTCCCACGGCCACGCTCCTTTGTGTGTTGATCAGGGCTTATCAAACTTTTTACGCATGTTCCACTGTCCATCAAACGCATCATAACGTGACGCCTCATCGATGCTGGTGTAATAATACAATTTTACAAATAAGAAAATGTTGTTCAGTTTTCACTTGACCAAATCATTTTGGAGCCGTTTTTGGATGTTGGAGCCGGATCTGGAGCCAAAGACTTTAGATGTCTGGAGCCAGAGCCTGAAATTTGAGTTCCGGCTCCGCAGCCCTGCTTTAGGCTATTGCAGCCTACGATACAGAAATTTGCATTTGCTGGGATAAACTTATTTTTGTGCTTTAACATTAGGAAAGTTCCTCAGAATTTTGCCCAAATTTTAAGCCTCTGCGGATTTCCGATTCAATGGACATTATCGCCAAACTATTCACGTTCTCTTGTTGGATTGATGATCTCAAATAATTTTTAGGTTAGAAAAAAAACTTTTTTTCCGGATGCCACGGTAACGGGGATGTTCATGTAAATCTTGAGGGCAATAAATAAATTAGGAAAAGAGGCTGCTTTATCAGATCTCTACGAAGGAAAATGAATAACGAGATTTAAAGACCGACCAAACAACACGCATTTTAAATTAAGAACTAAACTTAACCTTCAGAAGACCAGTGGCAGTAACTATTGAAACAGCAAGAACCATCGAACCGTATCTTGCAGAAACGTTTAAAACTTGGCCTGCCAAACACGAACGCTTGCAATTGAAACAGAAAACAGCTTCAAAACTCAAGTCTTCTCTGTCTTAACTAGCTGCTATTAAAAATCTAGACTACACAATATCGAAAAACAATGACCACTGTTACAATTCCAGAACGACTTCTGATGAAAGAGGGTGTTAAAACCGCACAGTTTACTTTGATTTTCGTTGGCAACGGATCCTACCCTTAAAAAATAATGAGCCCCGTGCCGGCACCACACAAACAACTTCAATAGAAAGTGTAAGTTTGCGTAGGTCAGTAGGCGTAGCGCGGGGCTCCCTTTGGAGTGGGGCCCAATTGGAAGCAATCGGCTAAGGGCCTGCCCTGCTCATAAGCTTCCTAGACTCTCTTGGGACCTGAGCCAGCAACTTTGCTTATGGAATCATGATGCAGTTGATACAATTTTTATAATAAAAATATGATACTATTTTTTCGCACATTTGTTTGTTTCAGTTACTAATAGTTTAGTACCATGTTACAAAAGTGTTATTTTATTTTTGGATAACATTGGTGAAGCTGTTGTAGTTTATTATGATGAACGCTAAACGTAAACATTTTGCGACTGTCGTTTTCGTATAAAAATGTGTCCGTTTTGTTGCACTAATAGCTTGGTATCACACAGTAGGGTGTTATTTGTAGTGTTTATGTAATATACGCATTCAGATCTATCATTTGATATGCTGTTTGCCAAGGTTTATGATAAACTATTGAAGATGGTATTGTTGCAATTAGCACTAAATGTTATGTTTTCGTCGTCCAAGGTCGTTGACCCCTCAAGGTCATCACAGGTCAAATCCAAGATAGCTCCACCTCTGAAAATAAACTTTAGGATACATAGAATAAAATTTCATGCTTTTATCAAAATTTGCACAATAGGTTTGCTTACCGGCTGTACTATGAGTAAATTCGAAAAACAACTTGTTTTACGTGATAAGTGCTTCTTATTTTTTCTAGGTATGTTAACTTTCATACGCATAAACTATTTTATAATATTAACTATGATTTACTACCAGGGCTGCGTTCTATGAAACATGTTTTAATATTTTGTAATTTGCCGTAGCTACCTTCTAAATTCTGCATAGCCTCTATCGAATGCTGCAGCCATGAGTAAAATGACATTTCAGGTTTTTTCCATCCTGTCGGTTGGAGCTCATGAACGTGGAAAAGGACAATCAAGCAGGTCCTAGTCTCTCTGCAGATGTCAATTGTAGGAGCAGAGCATAGTGGAAGTTTGTTAGCATAACACGACCTAAAAAGTTTTCCTTAATGCATTCATAACTTTTGACTGCGTAACAGGGCCTTTACGCCGAAGAGGAAAATTTTGGAAAACACACAAGCAAATAACTCCAAAATTTGGAGTGCTGCAAAATGCCCAAGCGAAGAAATTTGAAAAAACTTTCGCACAAAATTTTGCCGCCACTCGAGATTCTATTCCTTTAGGCTTATATCCTCGAAAGCCTTTATGGCAGGGGTACTCAAATGGCGGACCGCTTGCTATATTGCAGCGCACAGACGAGTTGCTCTAGTAATCTGGTTCAAACATTTGTTTCGCCATAATGGTTTAACAATCGGTTGTCATTGCAATGTTCAACGTCTATCGTGGTAAAAATAATAGCATCAAGGCTAGGATATTGCGATGAAGCATTTTCGTGCTGAAACTATTGCAAATTATACAAAATTGTTTCTGCACCACAATGTAAGATGGTTGAGTAAGGCAAGAGTTATGCAGAGTTTTTGACCCATTAAGAAGGATTTATTGGTTTTTCTCGTAAGTCAACAAAATGTGAAGGCTAACGCATTTTCAGCTTTTAACGAAATTATAAATAGGCATTGTGGGATTTTGGCTGACATAATGTCACACCTCAATGAATTGATTGTAGAACTACAAGAAGAAAAACCCACCATTTTTTATTTTATCACCCCGGTTCGGGATTATCATGGCATTCAAAGCGAACATAATCATTTTCCGAAACTTTTGGAGCAAAATACAGATATGTTGTTTTGGAGCAAAGTAAAGAAAAAGAACCAGATATGTTCAGCTTATGGAAAAGTTGATGACCAACTTTCCGGTATGATTTGACCACTTTTCAAAACAAGTTACTGGTGTTTTTTTGAAGCACTTTTTAGTTACACCATTACCGAATTCTCAACTGAAGCAAAGACGCATGCAAATAGGTGGACGCGGCTAAAATTCAACTGGAGATAATCGAATCCCAGGAGAACGTTGCTGTAAAGAATTATTTTATGCAGTGGCTTTTAAAAATGTATTAAATTTCAAGTCCAATGGAAATCAAAAAAATTAACAAGATACAGCTTTTGGACAACAAAAATGCGCAATTCTTTTCTATTAATACAATACAAATCCGGTGCTTATCCTAAATTTATAAAGCGATTTACATTCCGGATCCAATCCAAAGAAAATCGTTACAGTCAAGATCCAAGGCCAGTCCAATGCTCACCTCTGGTGTGCGGGTGACAGCTGTACAAGCGCATACCCAGGGTGGCCACATGAAAAAAGGAAACGGGAATCTAGTGATACATAAAAAGGCAGCTAAATCAAGCTAAATGGACCAGTTTCGAAATTTGGTTCACAAACTCAATGACGCGCGTAATTATCTTTCAAGTCTTTTTCATAATTTTGTCTTGATTGCAAGATCTGGAAAAGTAACGTCACGATTAGTTTGAGCGGGTGTGCACCGCACACTGGACACCCGGAGTACACACCCCTCATTTTATGATTGCACAACTGAGAACTTGTGGTCAAGGGAAACAATCTCGAAAAATGTTCCCACTTTTTGCAAATTAGCAGTGCAAATTCTCACGTTCACCTACTGCTGCGAGTCTGCGTTTATAAATATGAACTTCACAAAGATCAAAATTCGCATCTGTATGACAAATGAAAACCTTCAGCCCTGCCTTCTACTTGCTATCACTACCATGGAGCAAAAATTCAAGTATCTTGCAGGAAGCAGAAAATACCATTTCTCGCACCAGCAGAACAATAAAGAGCCCGACAATATTTGTTAATAACTATGTCTATATTTTTGGAATTTTCTTACATAAAATCCTATATAATATTCTCATTTCATGTCGTTTGTTAGAAAAAGCCAAGACATGTTACGTCTGTATGATTTCATGGGAGTGACCGGACCTCAATCTTTTTGTAGCCGGACCCTTGCTTAAAACAATTAAGTAGGCCTGCTATATGGTAAATCCGCGCCTGTTTGTACACTATAGAAAAATAGCAAGATAGTCGTTCAACGTCTAAACATTTTGCAGAGATACAACAAAGATGTATATTTATCGAAGCGTATGAAGGAGGTTGCGTAAGTTAGGGTGAGAGCTTTTCAAAACCATCACGCCACTGTAAAATGTCATTCTCAATCGGAGCAAGATCTGTAAATTCGTTTGATATACAAGACTTGCAAATTTTCTTAAAATAAAGAGCAAAGAAGCTCATCTTTTCCTTCCATCAGCTTTACCTCTCTTGTTTCGTAGGACTTCACACATTTCACTCCATACGAGACACACTATCCAATAGTCTTAAGATTTTTTCACCAGCCTGTACATTTTCCTGGAACATGCAAGTCACCAAAGAAGTCACTTGGGAAACCATCCGGAAAACGAGACAGTTACCGAGATCACGGTATGTTTGTTCACGAAAGCTATGTTGTCAGAAGATGATTTCCGTTTTAGAATAGAAAGAAAAACTCCTTATTTTCATACATGCCCTTGTCTATTTGTTACTTTAATGATCATTTCCTAGACTAACTTTTCAAAGCATAAAATATGCAGTATATTAAACCATTTCACCTGTCTCCTTGAATTACTAAGTCCCGTTGAACTGCCGTAGTAAATGTATACAGCTCCGCTGTTTGTTGTTGTTCGATATTCCATTGAGGCTCCGATTGCAACATCTTTGTAGCCGTCTCTGTCAATGTCCCCTAGAACAGTTATGGAAATTCCAAATCGAGCGTTGTCGGAAGTCGCACAGGATAAAACCTGTGGAATGTAGCTGTTTTTTGCCTGAAAAACATTTCAATTAAATTTT
>JGI24158J21664_10011095_pt1 | contig 11988 bp, 7 predicted proteins | sample Ectturendosymbi3_FD_21664 | JGI IMG/M metagenome (IMG submission 21664) | reverse complement strand
CGTACGCCCCTAGACGTTGGAAAGTGTAGGTAGGCTACTATAACTATAGGGAGATTAGTAGTTTGTTGATTTCAGGTAAACAGTAGCAAAGATGCAGGTCTGACGTAACTGTTAATCTTAGCCATATATCTGATTGTGGGTCGCACAATAAAACTTGCATTAAATTTGGGTCGCGAACTGAAAAAGGTTGGGAAGCACTGTTGTAATCGACATTAACACAGCAGATTGGAGCCTAAAAGCAGGGAAGTAATGAAATTCGATCAGAATTTCATGCAAGCAAATCATCTTGAAATGCATAAAATAAATCGTAGCGTTATGTATTATATCAGCAATGAACCTTAAAATTATTTAAACATGAATCATTTCGTTTCTTCATGCAATATAACCAGGTGAAGCTCCAAAAAAGGATTAACGGAACTGAACTTTAAATACAAAGCAATTCATGCATAACAAGTAAAATTAAAGCTGCGTGTGATGTAATAAACGATTTTGGCTGATGAAGCAAATTAATGCACCTGTTTCTATGCTATTTTTCTACTCACGTTGGATGGTCAGGAACTTTGGACCCTTGGCTGCGAGTCATTGACAAAATCGCGTCAGTTATTATTATTTTTTTTTGTTTCTCACGAAAGAAAAGTTGCTCTCAACATTTAAAAATTAAAACTTACGTATCATCAACAGTCTGCTTGAAATTGTCTATTGTTTTAGACTACGAAATGGAATCACAGTGGAAATCAGAGTTATCTTACCTCGGAATATCGACGGGGAAGCCTCTGGACTGTTGGACACCATCAGGGCTTGCAATCTAAAAGTGATAAACAGCTGTTATTTTCCTGGGCTTCTTCTGCATACGGAAAAAATATTTATTATTTATTGACTTAGTTTCTGCAGCTGCAAGCTTGGCTGTAAAATTAAGACGACTGAAAAAGGTATGTCTTGACTAAAAGACATATGGAGAAAAAAGTTTTGAATCCATTCAGAGCAGCCAGTACTATTTAAGCTATGTCTGTGATGGCAAATAAAATTAATGAGATTATGTGATCAAAACGGAGAAGACTCCATGGAGGAACTCTATAAAAATATTAGTTGTTTTCGAAAGTGTCATGTACAATGCGTAGTAATCTGAAATTCACAGACGCCTTGCTGTTTGCGACAGGTTTTTGCGCTGACTATACCAGAACGTCATTTTGAAATATATTGCGGCAAATTAGAATAAGCGCTGATGATGCCTACCTTGTAGGCGAAATATATTATATATCTAAAAGATCTTAGTGTGTGATTCTTTGCTGGGAAAGGATTTCGTAAGATAGAGAGTGTTGTGACAAAACGAGTTTTTTCTTGCATAAATCGTATGTGCTGCAGATTTTTTTGCAAATCAAGTACTATTCCCAAACTATGATGTCGGTAATTCTACCATAAGTCAACTAAGACAAGTTTTCTACGGGCCTACCTATAAAACTATGTTTGATTTGAGTAGCTAGATACCAGGTCATGATGTTATTGTTAAATTTTTAGAGCAGTGCTTCTCAAAGTTTTCTGTATTCCTCCCTTGCAATCTCCACGCATTTAAAATTTTTCCCCACAATATATCACAAAACAGATGAGTACAGATGTGAGCATTGTAAGAAAACAAAAAATCGAACTTTGTTACAAAATGAAAAGCTTGTGAAACAAAACAACCACACGAAATTTACAAACAAAATTTTGTTCAACTAGCCGCAACTTACAAATCAACAAGGAAAATTGAAGAGGAAAGCTCTCAACTTCGCTCGTAGATCTTGCTCGCAAATGTTGAGGGTACTTTTTTTGGTCAAATTGTCCTTAAACGAAAATTTTGACCAAAGAAAGTTCTCCAAAATGCTCACCAAACGACGTAACAGGAAATGGCAGAAGTGTTTGCACAACTACCTTAGCTAATTTGTCGTAGTTAGCACTGACTTGGAGATACAACCATATCAGTTGGTTTTCAGATGCAAGTATTGGTTTCATGCTGTCATCATTTGTAAGTGCAATAGCTCATCAACCAGATACGATTCTATTTACCTCGAAAGCAGTGACATTCAAATGGGCTGATGCTAGCTTTTTTTAATTTGTCTAACTCCCTCAAATTATTCAGTAACACTTGTGCTGAAATACAGGAAATCTACAACGCAAACCTTCAACACAGCACAATAACACTGTCTATCGAAAGGCATCCTTTTCCAGCAAATCAATCCGACACTAAGATCTTGCGGAGTATACAGTATATTTCGCCTAAAAGGTAGGTCAGCACAATAACAAGTTCAAGTTTTCTATCTACCCATAATCTCATCCCTGTTACATCACAATCGTTAATTTCCTGTAATCACTAGTCAAACCTAGTGGGCTACGAAAAACTAGAAATGCATGATACAGCCAAGCTTAGGTCCTAATTAGCACACTGCATGCTAGACAAAGAAAAAACAGTAGAATTGCTAGAGATATGACACCTTGAAGAAACACAAAAAAAGAAATTAAATCCTTAATTTTCCTTCTCAGCTACCTAATTGGGCAAATCTTCCCAGGATTCTCCCCTAGTGAGCTACTGTAAGTGGCTCCCGGTTGAGAACCACTTGTTTAGAGGTTGTTATTCCTATTCTGCACCTTTGCAAAGTCAACAAGATAAAGTTACGGATTAAATAAGAAGTTGTGTGCAGAAACATTTGCACCAGTCTGTTTGCAAAGTTACCGGCTCAACCAAATTCGCGCTTTGTCATGTCATCTATTTCTCTCAAGATAGCGTGTGTTTTGAAGCAAACGTTTGTTATCACACCTCTTCGATGTTCGTAACTGGTTTGATTCATCCCGCTGGATGGTTTCACCATCCCAGAACGCTTCCCGCATGAGCAGTACTGCAAGCCTCATGACCGTGGTTCGCATATGGTTCACGACAGCAACTTTTTCTACCAAAATCAACCAACTCCAAACGACAGCGAATTTGCTTTTGGCTGCTGTGATCGTCAGCATGCCGTATTTAGCGTTTACCAAGGAGAATGTGGGCTGTGGAGGGAACAATTGCCTGTTGATTCACAAGCCCAGAACAATGACGTGTTAGTAAATGTTTATTGCGATGTACTATCCGTAGACTCGGTCGGCTGTCTAGCAGAGCGAAACAGGAGGGAATCTCGCCACATACACTGTTAAGGTTACGCAAGTTGACACTGGGCGGAATCAACTAATTTTTCAACTACTTTCTGCATTAAACTGGGGACTGCTGCTGGTTACAGTTTTTTCAATCACTTTACTTGATCCTTTAGAGTTAGACAAAACAAGATTGCAGTTATGTTATCTATACAAAGGTTAAAACTCAAAGACATTACATGCAGCATAATGACCTACGGCAAGATTCTGATGCTGTGGATTGCGCAAGCGGTCAAAATGATTGCAGTGATGCACTCAAGAACAAACGTTGACTAGTCACAAGTGTGTAGCAAATATCACAACTCAACTAAAAATGCGAAGCTTTTTTTTGTAGAGAACGTCGCAATTTCTATTGGCTTGATCTGTTCCTTGATATCGTTTCAGAGCCAAACTTGTGCTCTTTTCTACTGAAGTGGCTTTCCAATTACGCCAAATGTTTGGTTATGGGACGTGACGAAACCTCTGAATTTTTAGTGAACTTTCGACTATACGCTGGATCACTGGTGAAAGAGGCGCGGATGCATTGGTAAAAATTCGGGCAAAATCCATTAAAATCCGGGCAAAATCCGTGGAAATCTGGTCAAAATCTCTAAAAACCTTCACAAAATCACTAAAAATCTGAGCAAACCCCTGAAAATATCAGCAGAAATGGCGCCCAACGGCGCCCAAAATAACATGAAAAGCTTTTTTTGAATGTCACTTTTTCATGGAATTTTTCAGACAAGTTTGGGAGAATTCGGGCATAAATCCTTCGCACCCCTAAAATTTGCTTACTCTTACAACTATGGCCTGGATTTATCTTGGCACAAAACCAACCACGTATCTTTTAGAAATATTAAAAATCCTTTTCTTGAAAGTCAGAGGCAGGCAGCAGCGTTGAATTACAAAGATCAACGCACTAATTTTAAAGTAAAATATTCATTGACTGTTCTTTGATGTGAAAATTTGGATACATGACATCATTTTGCAACAAAATTGTTTGCATTGGTATTTGGCAAATTTCCCCATAAATATCCCATAAGCAAGAAACAAACTTGTCACAATAAAAAATCAAAGACTTACTGGAGAGGGAGAGCTGTGTCCAGCAGGAGTTGAAGTACGTCTTGGTTTGGGAAGCACTGCAGGTCTAACCGTAGGGCCACAATCCATGGGAATGTGACCGTGCTTCGCCTGAAAGTTCTTAGAGTTTTTAGGAACTCAAGATTTCAAGCGGTACTAACATCAAACGTAGAATTTCGAATTTAAATACAAAAATTCGACAGTCAAACCGAAAGAATTTCCAAACATTGATTGAATACTTCCACATGCCTGCAAAACTCCACACCCAGAACATAAGCTGGGAAATATGCAATAGTTCCATATCGGAGTTTGAGTTTGGTTGCAAAACGATCTCTGTAACTCTAAGCGCAAAACAGTTGTAGAAAGTTGCATGCAGTGAAGCATAGCATTTTTCAGCTTCTTTACAAAATTTTTATTCAATATAAAAGCTTTCTGAATCAAGAAATTGGTTAATAAAACAGAAATAATTTAAGAAATGAATTGACTATCATTACATGGAGGACTTATTTAGCATGTTTAATAAATCACACGGTGTTGCTTCTTTTGCACACAGGAAACATGTAGTCAGCTTGAGTAACTTAAATGTGGTAAAGTCGTTTATCAAAGAATTGTGATGGAAGAAGCTCAGAACATCAATTTGCGAAGCATTCATGTCACGACAAGCATTCATGTCGTGAGCAAATTTTAGTAAAAAAATGCCCGAACTTTCATCTGCTTAATTTTTTACTTATAATAATTTGCTAGATCTTTTTCTCAGTCTTAAATTTATTTTAATAACAATTATCCAATAAGAAGGGGTTTGGAAAGCTGTTGGCAACGAAGGCAGTGTCACAAGTCTAACAGAACCGAAGAAACTGTTATACCTCCAGGAAATTGTTTGCGTGCACGATGATATCTCTCAAAGATTGCACTTGACCAGGAAGCAAGTTGCTTGTGTCATCCGGAAGCTTATGCTTAAAACAAATACATACACTCTGATTATAAAGTAATTATGATTATCTTCGATCATTTTCATCAGCTCTTCAAAAGCTTTCAAATCGTGGTGTGGCAATCAATTTTTTTGAACCTCATCACTTTGTTGTTAGTAGGCTTTCCACAAATAGTTTAATAAGTATGAACCGTTGACTGCCTCCATTTCACTGAACCTGTAAGACGTTTCGTTGACGTACCGATATGTTTTTGGATTTTGTAGTCATGCAAAGCAGTCGGCAAAACTGTTTGAAGATTGAAGCCAAGCACTGATCATGTGTCCAACCTGTTCAGTTGGTTTGCTCAATTTTTCAGCTGTTACGCACACGAATTAAAATGTTACAAGCAATGTTTCGTGATTATATACTCTGAATGTATTCATTCTTGCACTAACAAAGCTTGTTCAACAAATAATATCCATGTCAAAACATTCTACTTTACTGCTCTATTATGAAGTGCCCGTTGTCTTGTACAATTTCCCCTTAGTCCTTGTTAGACCATTCTATGTGCACAATTGACGGCGAAATTTTACCTTGGCAAAACAATTGACTTGTCCTAAATCCGAAGTCATATTTTAAGGCGTTAAAAATCCATGCGTTTAAAAAAGTTGATTCTTTTACTCATCCATTGCGCAGATGGTGAGTATCAATTTTGTAACATTGACGGCATTTCTTTGTTTTTTGCTAAAATTGTAGAGCAGTTGACTTGCTTTTCGTATTTGGTTTGAAAGTTTTGTTGCTGAACTAGATTTGTTTTCTTAAAATAGTAAGACGGCCCACACAAATTAAAACTACTTTAAAATGCGTTCTGCAAGTTTCCCGTCCATATTGTCGACTTATCGTTTTTATTACTGTCGATTGAAACCTGATAAGAATGTCTCACACCACTAAACGTTTGGTAGTACTCAAACGGAAATAAGTTGGTGCATATTCCTACCATCACAGTTGCGAGCAGGACCCTGTACCATTCTTCCTGGTCGCTGCTTTTCGTCGCTCTGATTCTGAGTTCACCGCAGGGTGGGATGACAGTTTTTCTGCGTGAAACGCAAACCATGATAACCACAGAATAGGTCGGTAGTTTATAGTTGCGAACAATCAGCATCTCAGCGCCAAGCTTAACGTCGTACACCTGCCATAGGATAGTTTTATCTCATACAGGCCAGCGGGAGTTGTGTGCAGTTACCACAAAGTTCAACGCACTTACTTCTGAAAAGCAAATTGTTACTTAAATACTTACGGAAATGAAATCGATATGGTAGCAAAGGCTGATTGGTTGCGTGCTCTTACGCTGTTATCTTTCTTAACTTGATTAGCTCCCTCCAGGTTGATTTGTTTCTCTACCTGAACAAAACCGAAGCAGGGAATGTGCAAGTAGGCCGGCCGAAGTGTTTCAAGCTGTGGCCAGGGACTAACCACGATTGAAATAAGCACCTTTTATCTGTTAGTTGCTTACAGAGCAAAACTTTAAGGGCAGTTCGCAAGTAATATTTGAAGTTAAACAACCAACTTGGTCTGAGGTGACTACACCAAACGGTATTGCACCAGACGCAGGAAGCAACAGAGAACCAAGTGAAAATGTCTAAAATTACACTGCCTGCATGTGTAATTTTCACTAATGGAAACTACATATTTGAACGTTGTAACGCATACGCGTAGCCGGGAAGGCCAGGGGCCTATGCCCCCAAAGTTTTAGCGTATCTAGTAATTTCGTGCTCTGAGGTGTCCCGAACAAAATACTATTTTTGCCCAAAGTCAAACGTTTTGGTTCCCCCAAATTCTTTGCCCCCCAAAAAAAAGTTTGGGCTGGCTACGGCACTGTGCGAAGACCACGGTTCACGTCACATGAACCACTGAGACATGGCGGTCCTCTGTTGCTTACAGAACCCACAACTGGAAAAGGCCGAAGCTAGTTGATGGCTTGAGATTGTACTGCTTTTTGCTTCCTTTGGTACACGAATTTGTAATGAACTGATGATGATAACAGGAGTTATCGAAGCGTTTGCAATATGTCGTTTTCATTGGCCGTGATTTTCATTATAAGGCTATTTTTGCTTCCTGTTTTCCAAGTTTTAAAGATTTCATCGAAGACATGTATGTTGATGAAACTTTGTGTATCTTGCTGAAATCACAAAACACTGAAGCTGCTCATAGCAAACGTCAGATAACAAAGTGAACGATTGAACAAATTTGCTGAAAGTATGTAATAATCTGTTTTTCGCGGTACGAACAATGTATGATTCTTTGATATTTGCCCAACACAATAATATATTGGTATACTCTGATTAAACAGAACTTTATCCTTTTCTGAACATTTGTTGCTTTCTGTGAAAAGGAGATTTCACCTGGTTCCACAAACTATAGTACTCGGAGCAAACTTGGTTGTTTTACAATCGTAAAAATAAAACAAACTGACCACTGCTGGTTGCATTATTTTTTACATGAGGGTTCCTAAATCTTGAGATATATCGTACGTGGTGACTACGTTTGTTGATCATGGGCTGTCCTACAGCACTTAAAGACCTAAGCAAGGCGTATTTTTACAAAGTGGTCCATAAAGATGTATCCATTTTGTTATCGCTATCATTTCATATTACGCAGGATAAACATGCAAATTATGCTAAGGCTGTGGTTTTGAGGCCAATCCCCAAAAGCCAATAACGTTTGTCGCTGAAGCCAGTGTTTTGTTTTTTTGCACTTTTTAATTTAAAAGTGTGGTGATCCAATTCATGTCCATTGCGAGAACTCAAATAACTCAACATAATTCGAGTTTTATTAAATAAATTTGATTGACTCGATTATGCTGCAGATTATCCATAGTGAATTAATTGTACCCAGGTAACAAAAAAGTGGATTTCTATGTAAATCAACAGCTTTCAAGCATGCTGTATTCCCTCGGTTTTTGAGTGCAAAATGCAATTGCAAAGAGCTGGAGTGATCACAATATCTGATTTGTGAATACCTGTGACATTGAATGACTTCACTAGGATCACAGTATCTGACTAATGATCACTTATAACATGTGGTGACTTCACTAGGAATCGCCTTCACTCTGGTCGGTGAGCTTGACTCTTCAAGTGAGGAATTAAAAACCGTTGGTTCAGATTTAAGTAGGTAAATCTATTGTAGTTTCTTGTCTGTTTGGAAGCTAAGTTGAGGTACGTAGGAGGGTTTCGTGTATGTAATACAAAAAGGGTAGCGATGGTTTAAATCACGCAAATAACTGAAACCAGGATGACCTTCGGTGTATTTCAACGTCCTGTGTAAACACATTCGCTCTTGCAAACATTGCGAGTAAATACCACACTGAACAAACAAAATTTCTGCAAAGACCTCCAAGATGTACAATACTTTTGACTTCGACAGAAGTTGAGGGCGCCAGCACTTTTGCGTGTTTTTCAAGAGATGTAGCAGCTCGAGTCAACGATTCAATTTTGAGAGGACGTGATTTGGGTTTTTGTGGATAAAAATGATTCTAGCTATTTAACCCACAAAAGATTACATTTGAATCGATACAACAACTGCTTCACATGCCTGGATTTGAGTCAAATTCTCATAAAAGAAAGTTTTCTGATTGGATGCACGACGGAATTCAGAAATTGAATGCATAATTTTTAACTCAAAATAAATGATCAAAAAGCTTTGAGAAATCAAAGATCACTAAAGATGACCGTTGACTGGCTATAACTCGACTAGGACTTAACGACTTAACTGACTGCCAACTAGCAGGCCGATTAAAATTCGACTTAACTGACTGTCAACTGGTAGGCCGATTAAAATTAAGTGACTAAAAATCCAGAACCTTCTGAAAACTTGTTCAGTGATCGAAAAGCGCTGCCTTTGGAAGCGTATTTCCGAGTAGAGGTACGTCGTTAGGATAATAATCGCTAAAAAATTACCTTGTTAGTGGAAACATTCGCTTCGTTGGAGTACAGGTAAAGAGTACATCCCTTCAGCTGAGCAAAGTGTCGACGGTATTCCACCTGCGAAAAACATCAAGTCACAAGAAAATGCTTCAGAAACTTTTATTAAATACCAAAAGTTTTGATCAACTGTCTGTCACACCTGTTTAAAATAAGCTAGCTTTTTCAGTTCTTTTCAAAGTATAGTTTACTTTGAAACATTCGTGATGTGCCAACAGGAGTGTGATGTCTTTGAAACTTTAGTTTTCTTCGTTTCAATATATTCTCAATACATCTGTGGCTTACTCGTAAGTATTTTTGTGGCTACAAACCAGATGGTCGCAAGTTCAAAAAAAATCCTCAGACATTGTTAGACATGCAATAAACAAGTTTAGCAAGTGCTTTTCAATAAAGCGAGTAAGTATGATACTGTCTCAATGTTTTCACCAATGGAAAATATGTCGTTGAAGCAAAGCCAGAAAATATAAAAAAATCGATTCCGTTGAGCGAGTACATCATCGCCACGAAATTCGTTGCGATCCTTTTGACTACATACAATTTAGCTCATATATTAAGCCTACTATCGACCACTGTAATTTAACCAATCTCTGCAAGTTGAGTGCCTATTCACCGCTTCAAGATAGGATTTTGTTCAGTCAGTGGCGTAATGAATGGAAAAAATTGCAAAGAATTGATGTACAAAAATCTGACATTTGACTTTGTCCCGTGAAGCAGAGAACAGGATATGTGACAAAACTTTTTCCAATATGAAACTGGCATTCATTTTTAAATTCCAAAATTTACTCGAAATTTCGTCGCTTTTTTACAAACATAGTAACCTGTAAAATCCATGGCATCTTTCATATGTTCTCAATTTCTCAATAAGAATCTATTTCTAAAGACAGGCAATTTTTGGGCATTCCGGATAATTCACCTATTCCATCTGCATCATTGAATATCGCTGTTCTAGGCTTATTATGTTAAATATCAGGCTTATTGAATAACACGAAAAGCAATCAAATGCAATCGAAGTGAAAACTGATATTTTTAGCTGGCAACAGGCATATGCCATTGTTTCGTTGTTTTAGTTTTATTTATAATCCATCAAAGGGTGAAATTCATTCAAAGGATCTTTTTTGCTTTTATGGCTAGAACCTAGTGGCGTAGGAGCACAATCTGACGCCCTGGCTCTTGCAGAAAATGCCCCCTAGTATTCGAACAACTATTTTAAACAGCAAAGCTACAGTAACTTTAGCGGTTTCCAAAATGAAATGATATGGCTAACACCTTACTATTTGAATAAGGACTGAAGATGCGTAATTTAACGTGAAATCGATTTCCTATTAAAAATTTGCTGATCGATTCCTTGCTTACACCCATCGTGGAAAGTACATACATCTATGAAACATATATATACATCCTTCCCGAATTCCAGGTACCTCTCGATGATCGTTCTAAGGTTAAATATTCCCTCTCGAGTGCCCATTCTTGGTCGNNTCATACTACAGGCTTAAAATGTTGAAAGCTCATTCTTATTTTCACATCTGTCAAAATAATTATGGTCCGTTTTGCAGATGCTGTTTTTCCCAATCGGACATGTTGGAAAAAATACTTGCAAAACCTGTATGCCGGATTTTACGTAAACGTTTGTCTTTCTTTTATCAACGTCGATTTTCTGTTTTGCTTCCAGAACATTTGCAAGATTGAAAATAATTTGCATAACTTTGATCTACGAGTAAGTTCACATTAGATGGAAAAGTTTCACAATAAAAATCAGAATTGTTTGATTGCGTTCCCGATAAATTTGACGGTGTGTGTTGAAGAACTTGGTACAGCCTACTCAGAACTGCAATACTGTATCACGCCAATGTATTCACGATGTTAGCTTTCAATTGGTTGGCGTTCACAAACTGAAAATTGGTCATTGCCACAATCTTTTTTTGCTTTAATTGAATAACTTGAATGTGGTGATAATATTATCACATGCTATTTTTTTCGGAGTGTCAAAGCCGTATCTTGTTCGGTAACTTTAACAAAAACTTGCAATGGGTTATGCACACAGTCAAATACGTCGAAGTTGAACCAAACTAAAAATGTCATATTGGCATATACGTAAAAACAAAAAACTGGAGCTACACACAGAGTCGGATTAAAGGGTAGGGGGTCCGGGGCAAGTTTCACTGGAGGGCCCCTATGACGTCTTTTGTGACGTCATCGTTTGTAAAATTTATGTTTTTGCTGATTCGCAACGTTCTCGTTTGCTTTTCGCAGTAGTCGATTATGTGCCTGCCGCATTAACTCGATTGTTAGCCGGCTTTGATGGTAAGCCGCACGAAATGGTGTTAAAATTATTGTAACCTGCCATTGATTGTAAACCGTACTTGAGCACAGGTTACCTAAGCCTCTGAGATACATTCGCGACATTCGCGTGCTCGTGCGTTTCCCGTATGCTTACACCACTGCAACTGCCTTCTGTTTATCATAATCCCGTCTATGCGTCGTCTATACCCCTATTCCGTCTAGGCAGCCGAGCAGTAAGAAGCTCCTTGTCAGAGCAGTCGCCTGCAGTGTCATGGAGAATGTCACCTTCAGGCATTCAAGAAATCCGATTGCGCAGAATGCACAAAGTGAACCCACGTTGAATGAAGTATTCCAATTACTCCAATCAGTTGAGCGGCGCCTTGCGCAGATTGAGTCCAGCCTGAATCTACGTATCACAGCTGTCGAAACAAGCTTGGAGGTTGCTCATGAGAAAATCAAGAACCTAGAAAGCAAACTGGCGAGTCTAGAAACTGAACTCCAACTACAAGCAACGGAGAATCGCAAAGCAGCAGTCATGCATGAACTTCGTTCGAAAGAGTTTAACTTGCTGTTCCATGGTATTCCTATGAATGAAAAAAGCG
>JGI24158J21664_10011094_pt1 | contig 11989 bp, 9 predicted proteins | sample Ectturendosymbi3_FD_21664 | JGI IMG/M metagenome (IMG submission 21664) | reverse complement strand
TGTGCCTTTTGTTTTGTTTGTGTTGCGTTATTAGGGGCTTGATTCGATGACCTTGCGGTCCCTCGCCCCATAACAATAAACTTCTACAAGATCAGCATTCGAATGACTATCACCAAAAATATAAATCAGACCGCCTTGCTTATCTGTACGTGAATATCTCCAAGCAATTCTTCAGGAAATTATATTTTTATTGTTTCCTTCAGCAAAAAATTGTATAAGGCATAAGTTCCTAAGGCAATTAAAAGCTTTAGGTTTTCTGTAGACGTTGTAGGAATCAGCCGATTTGTCCATGTTTTCATCATTTTCGATGATTCGAAATTGCGCATATCCATATTCAAGTAACGGCACTTTTCAGGTGAAACAAGCAAGGAATTAATCACAAATTTTTGATAGGAAATCGAAAACCCGTAAAACTACGCATCATCAGTCCTTACATCTTATTATTATCAAATAAAGATGTGTGAAAAAAACTGCAACATTTCGCAAAAAATGAAAGAAGAGCCCAGTCGGTTGATTTCTCAAATAACCGACAGCAATCCTAGAGTTTTTAATTGTCGTCGACCCGGCGCGACCCGACTAGCCCAGCTTTCCTGAAATGTTTGGAATGTGATGAAGCCATAGAAAAGTTTACCTTCTTCATGAGATGTACGAGTGAAAAAGTGTTACTCCCATCAAACCGCCGGGAACACGCTGACTTTGATTTGTTGATCGAGCAACAAAATAGTTATCTACGTGACGATTTACTTAAACTTAAAAAATCACCTAATGGGACACACAAGTGTGGAAAATCTTAAACCACGATGAAAGGTGCCCCATTTACAGGGAAGGCGACAAGACTAAACTGAGTTTTATACAACAGTTAAACTGGATATGCAGTAAACAGCCCAGTCACTTTGCACAGCAGGGCCTAGCTATGAAGGCTATGGACAAGGATAGCCGGAAAAAATGCGAGAGACACTCAACGCTACAGGAAGCACCGTATAAATCGGAAAATGCAAGTTATGTCGGCAGGAGCTCAAAATATGACTTTGACAAAACTCTCCCAACACCCCATTGAAGTAATTTGGTTGAGAACACGGAATGGCTCAATTTTCAGCAGCATGTCAGACGAACGGAATGGCATGCGGTGCTTGGAGACAGGAGTGTCCCTGAGATTTTCTTGCCAAAAAATTTACGATTCCCAAAATATCTAGCCCGTTAGGAACAAAATTGATAAAGAAACAAAACATTGACACAAGTGGTCTTTGAGACATGAGGAACATAACCTTTGCTGCTAATCGCGTACCGTACCAAAAACAATTTATCGGAGGATTATGAAAAAGTCTAAGCAAACTGGCTAAACCTAGGGTCTGTAACCTACGACTTTTTGACGCCTCTGAAGTGTCTCCCTCTGGATTTGACAAAACTTAGAATTTAGATTTGCATTTGATTATGATTGCTATTAGAATTAAATTGAGTGCAATTTAGCTTATATCCATGCGAAGTCGTATGAAAAATAAAACAATATCAACGATTTGTGGCTCCTCACCAGTCATATTGACTTGAGAAGGAAACAGAATGGCTCTTTTGTTTTAAAATTGCTGGGCTAAATTAACAGACAAAGGAAAATTTTGATCTGCCTTGCGGATGAGAATGAGAAGATTTGTTATCCTTATTTATGAAGATTGCGACGCTATTAAGACGAAAGAAGTGCAAAATTGGAAAAACAATGGATGTGCCTGTAGATGGATGCGCCGCTTACCTTGACAAATTCAGAACAATTTCAACGATCTTGTTGTCAGAATTCATGCTATGGGTGCAGTGAACGATGAACTGCTGCTATACACGTAACTGGAAAAAATGCAACTGCAACTCGTACCGCTAGGTCAACGGTGCATTATCGAAGATTTTCCATTGCAGCACCCTAGCTTACAGGCTTTTCAAGTCACACTGGCTTATCCCGGAGAATTTATTGAACGTTGATATAAAAGACATACCGGTACATGTGCTACAATTTGCCAGGAACATCAGCACCTCACGTATCAATGCATTTCTGGAATTCATGCTGAAACCTATTTGTGCAATCATTTGCAAAACGGCCCAGACGAGCTTGGCAGGTATAACCGTCATTGCATTGGCAGATATGCTCAGTTGGAAAGACTGCCAAACCAAATCCGAAGCAACTGGAAGGAAAAATCTAACGTTTGCCATTGTGGTTGCAGATATGAAAGCACTTCACCCAAGCTTGTGTAGAGAGACGGTAACAAAAACTCTTGACGTTTTTCGCCTCCAACATTCCGGCGTTTTGGTTGCCATCATTGGGAATGCCCCATTGTTTACCCTTTCCGCCGATCTTCCGAACCATACGTGTTGTTCCAAGCTCAAAATGTACCCGTTGCCTTGCTCAATCAAGAATCAGCTTGTTTTCAACTTCAAACGAACGCAACTATCTCCGAAAGACATATTTTCTAGTTGTGATTGTCATAGCTTGTGTTGTTATGTCTTAATTGAAGATTCATCTGAAGTAGGTTTTGAAGTTCCAGTGAATGAAATTGTTTGAGAAAGACGTCATCAAAAGTTTTAATTATCGTTGCAGGTGTTGTGAGTTATTCACTTCAATCTTGAGTTTGTTTCCTTTCACTGCCCCTGTTTTACCCTTTCAATATATCGCCTCTTACCATTGCTTTCTTCTTCTTTTGAGACAGTTCTTCTATCCACTGCTTGGCCGCGCTAGATTTCGGGGCAGGTGTTAACCAGACACTCGATTGTCACATCGTCCAGAACCGTCAGGCCATGCAGTCCATGAGGAGGTCGATGGATTGGACATTGGAGGACACATGGTCGACGGCTTGTTCTTCTGCGCCACATTCACAGGTCGCAGAGGATGCCATACCCCATTTGTACAAGCAGGAGCGGAAACGTTCGAGACCGGTGCGGAGGCGGTTGAGCCAGACCCAGGCTCATCTTGGGAGGGTCATTCCTGGTGTGGGCACCGGTGCCTGGAATGAAAATGCGGAGTCTTGTTGGGTTGTCCGCCCACTCTGCATTCCATTGATGATCCGCCCACTGCGCCGAACGTATGTTGTTGTTGTCAGAAAAACTGATGAGTCGTTGTGGGGCGAGTACAAATGGGTGTCTCAGTTGAGAGGCCATGCATCTGCACTCGATGGACGGGTGAGCGCTGAGTGGATCAGGTGTCCACGCTCCACGGCACGGCGTGTTAGAGATAGCGTGGTTCCATTGCGACGAAGCTCAGTAGGTGGGATTCCTTCGAAGATTGGAAGGTTGTCCGCTGATGTAGGACGCAGGCATCCAGTCACAATTCGCAAGGCGTCGTTGATGGCGGGGTCAATGAAGCGGGTACAAGCACTGCGGCACCAAACAGGAGCGCAGTAGGCTACTCTGCAGTTGAAGGGACCAGGGTTAGGGTGGCTGATCGTAATGTTGTTGCTCCAGCACTCCAACCAGAGCTAGCAAGCCGTCGCAGGTCTGCGACGCGTGATGTTAGCTTATTGCGAAGTGGCTCAAGGTGTCAGTGATACGTGAGCGAGCTGTCCAACGTTACCCCGAGGCATTTAGGCTCGGAACAGAAGGGCAAGTTTTCGTTGTTGAAGTTGATTTTCAGTTCATGATCAGCTTCCTTGTTGTTGAGATGGAAGACTGCCGACACCGTTTTTGTAGTGCTGAGCGTTAGCTTCCAATTCTGGTGGTTATCACCTAGCGTTGCCATGTTCTTACACAGCACCGCTTCCACTGCCTGCCCATCTCCATCAGCATGCATGATTGCTAGATCGTCAGCATATGCATACTTTCTGGAGACGGTGGTTGGCAAGTCAGAGATGTACATGTTGAAGAGAAGGGACGCCAGGACAAATCCCTGTGGGACGCAGTTCTTGAGACGTCGTAACCTGCTTCTTTGGCCATTTCCGGTGGTAAGTGTAAAACTGCGATTCCCACCATCTCCACGATCAGGCTGAACATGTGTCTATAAGGCACCATTGGCAACAGCTTGCAGGTGAGGCCGCTGTGCCATGCAGTGTCGTAGGCTGCTGTGAGGTCAGCAAACACAGCTCCGGCCTTCTTTTTAGCTGAAAAGCTATCCTCGATGTCCTATGTCAATAACTCACCTACGGCCGACTTCCTGTGTCGAAAGCCCGCCTGCTCCTGTGGTGAGCAGTGGGTCAATGATTGGTCGACACGAGCGTAGATGAGTCTATCGCGGATTTTAAAGAAAACACACAGCAGTGATATAGGACGATAGATCTTGGGTCCTCACAATGGCGTTTCTGGCATAAAGATCGCAACTACTAATGCTCTTCTCCAGATCTTTGGAATTTTGAGTTGGCGCATGCAGGAAGTTGAGCATAAACTCCGGGAAAGATGAAACCAAATCCAGGAGAGCCTCCTGTCTTCAGGCGTCTGAGGGCAGCAGCAAGCTCTTCCGGCATAAAGGGTCCAGAGATGCTATGACCCTCAGGTGTTGAAATCTTTCATACGTCGATAGGTCGGAATACTGCTTGTTGACGTTGCTGGACTCGAGGCCGCCGGTCCTGCGTGACCCGTTTTTTACGAGTTGCGAGGCGATTGAATTTTCTGTGACGGGTCACAGGCGAGGGGAGCGTCCAGACCTGCGAGAAGTCGATGGAATTGACAGCTTCCTCCCACCGCTCCTACCTCTTTTGTTGTAGCCGAGATAGTAGAGATGAAGCGGCTATGTCAGAATCAGTCCCCACTGGGCTCGGATAAAGGAGCAATAGAGGGTCTCGCATTTATTGTCTCAGCATGGCACATAGTTCTTCCGACGGCCACGGGGGGTACATTGTTTAGCCGCAGATAGCAGGCTCTCGCAAAAATCCTTGATGCCCTCTCAATATTTAATGTATCCGGAGGTGGCAATCCCTCAATGGATTCACCTGCAAAAAGTTAAAAGCGCTTCCAATGGTAGCTTTTGCCCAAGGGAACAATATGACAAAGGAGTGATAGTGCTTGCTTTGCCATCCTGTTTTAGAATGCATTCTAGCAGCTGGCATGTTGTGTAATATTAATATTTTATTGTTCATTCAGGTCAATGGTTCCCAAAGTGATCGATATGGACCCCCACACCTCAATTGCAACATCTAAGGGCTCGATACATGGTCACGTGGTCGAATGGAGTAACTGAATGGCCAAGGGGTCACTAAATAACTGCTGGAGTCTACTGGAGCAATGAAGCCTCAAGTTCAAAATTATTGTTAATCGGGCAAGGAATGCAAACGGCGTTTTTCAACAAATCAAACAAAATTAGGAGGTCTGTTCGAATCTCAGCAACAGTAGTTTAAAGGTACATTCGATTCGAATAGTTTTTTTCAAATCATCCATTGTGATGACACGATGAAAAATGTTTCTGTTAGTTAAGTCACAAAAATATTGTAGTGCATGTGTCGTAGTTCAGCAGTTGTTAGACTGGTAGTACAATAGTAGCCTACTTTATTGGGCAATTGGGCAAACACATCGATTTTTTGGGCAACACATCGATTTTGGGCAACACATCGATTAAGCGCTTACGCAAAATAAGGTGTCGCGACGACGGAGCGGAACCTCCTGACCAGTCTTGCGTGCAAACGTCGCATTTCCTAACACGAATAGTGCGAAAAGACTGACCACTGACCAGATGGCTTTGTAACGGAATTGGTCTTCGTCTGAAAGTAAACACTCGCTTAAACTCACCGTTTCCAAACAGCTAAAATACTGTATTATCGCCATCTTTGCAATGTCATCTAGCAATGAAAAAAGGAACTCGCCAAAATTTTCTACGACAGTTCAAATACGAATTTCGAGCCAGGTATGACCACCAGCCCAAAGAAAGGCTCAGAACGGAAAATATCTCCGTTTTACCCCGGAGAGCAATCCGAAACACCATTGCAGCTCAAAATAGACAATCAAAATTCTGAATATTATTTTACTGTTCCTAATTTAAAATTGGAAACAAAACAGTTTAAAAATTGCCTGAATTGGACAAGATCGGACATGTAATCTTTCCCTTGGTTGTTGGCGTCTTTTACAAGGTAGTTGCAGGGCTGTTTCGCATTTTCTGTTTGTTGTCTGTTTATAGGTCTTTGGCCTATAAAACCGTTTACTCCGAAGGCCTTCCAGTTAGTGAACTCACCCCAGCTCGAAATCAAATCTTTGGCCAGCCAATCAATTTTGATGAATTCCCGAAATTCCCAATTTTACTTATCAAAAACTGGCACCCACCACCTGTTAAGAATCAGTTCCAATCTAATGTCCAAAAGCTGCATGCTTTGCCCACTGCCCGTTGAATGCCACATAAACAATTACCGTGTTTGCTTATGCGGCGATAAATACAGTACCACATGTTCATACGATGCTGTATATCCGAATGGCAACCTGTTCCGCACACAAAATAACGTGTTGGTCCAGGCGACCCGAACAAACGCAATAAACCCCAATGGGGGTAATTTGTCATTTGTCCTTGGGTAATTTGTTTTGTCGTTTTTTTAGTAATATACGTTGTATATTTTCAACTTTTTAGAACGTACAAAATTACCTGTGTGTTCATATGTTGTTTCGTTTCACTTATAACACCATGCCTTCTGTGACGTCCTTCTTGGGAAGTCTCTTATGAATCGGAGAGCAGTGGTCCATAAATCCCTGGTCCTGGACCGGTACCGGGCCGCGGATCAAATGGTAGCGTGTCGCAAAATTACAAAATGTATATATTGGTGTGTTTCAAAAGGATGCCATAGCGACTGCAGTCAGAGAGCGTTAGGACAGTGGTCGCCAAGGGAGGGAGGAAGAGGAGGGCTTGTGAGCCTTAGGTCTGTACAAAATTGCAGCAGCCTTATGTGATGGTTCATACTGGTAACTTCATTTCAACTGTTAAAAAATAACAACGATCGTAGGGTTGCCTACTCTCGGGACGCGGTAAAATATTAGCGTTGATTGATTACAAAAGGATTTGGGACTGTTTTCGCAAGAGACCGTAGTCTAGTGATGTGAAAAGAAATTGCTCCAATGTGACCGCAATTTGTTTTGAGATGGCAGCTGGAATTTTTTAGGGTGATAATGCTCCATGTCATGGAGGAAAATTGGTAAAACGTGAATGCAAGCCAATAGTGGCAAACGAAAAGGTTTTGAAAACGTTTAAAAAGATGTTCAAAAACGTTTTTTGTTAGCTGGGAAGTTTGATGGACTAGCCAGCACAGTCTGCAGTTATGAAACACATGGATATTTGGCGGCATAGAATAAACACCCACTTGGCAAAAACTTGCCAATCAATGACAGATTTAATTGAAATGATCGTCAGAGCTTGGGTTAGCCTTGTGACTCCCAAACAGCTTCGAAGCATTGTGCACAGCAAGCCCAGACGTTGCGGAGTTGTGAATCAGAGTAAAAGGGCAGGCTACCCTGCAGGGCATTGAGCCATAAAATCCTAATACAACGACGCTTTTTAGAGCTACCAAAATTACAAAGACAGTCGGAGTTAAGAGTTCAAATTGATGTAACCTCATCATTTTTATAAATTTATCCTTGTTGAGTGTTTCTGATTTAAACCTTGTAAACTGTTTTGTACAATATGTGCCAATGCCCATTTTGTACGCTTGGGAACATTTCGTCTCTATCCGATCAAAATAAAAGCAGAATGTATTCTAAATAACTGCTTCATGAAAATGAAACCCAGTTAAATTTTCTCCACTTTGATCTGAAATGCAGATAGTATACAAAAAAGGCTGTTGATTGTGGAAAAAAGATTTTTACTAGTTTTGTTTGCCACTTGAATCAATGTCAAGCACAATCTAACTTGCTTTAGCAATCGGCACTATAAACAATTTTTGATGATAAGCAGGCAAACTTTAATAATTTTCATTGTGCCCATACGACAGCATGGTTGTTGGTCAACAACCATGAAGTCTCTAATACAAGTTGCCTTACGTTTGTTCTTTAAAGGTTTGAAAAGCAAACGTTAAATAATAGGAAAATTTGGTAAAACGAATTAAAACATCGAAGGTACATGGCTACACAATCTCAAGCTGCAAATGTTGCTAAACAAATGTGTACTAAGCGTGCAGTCAAATCAAACTGATGCCAGCACGTTCTAAACCACTCTTTTACTTGCCAGGAACAACTGCACGAGAAATCTGTAAATAACGTTTATCAAATAGTATTTGACGTTTCCGTTTCATCGTCTTTGATTTGCTCGGTTCTCATTGCTTCTGTTTCTAGTATCCGAAGGTAACGTTGCCTTCGTCGATACTTTAACTCATTCCAAATAGTTTGAATGCACAAAAGAGGAAATATCATCATGCTACAACCAGCCATGATGAAAATGACCAGAAATTTTAAAAGTCTTGTGAACGAGTTTGCAAAATTTTTGAACCACCTTGCTTGCATATCTGCAAATAAACAATGTGCGTGTTAGTTATGCCGTGAGTTATGCCAAGCAATTTTATTGATCATTACAGGTAACTAAGCTTACGCTGCGAACACTCACATGAGCTGTCGATTGGAAGACGCTTCCAGTAAATGCGGAAACCTCTTCCAGAATACAAAAAATCGGTTTTGAAACGTATATGAGCACCTCCAGTGTAAGAAAGATCTAGGTGTTGATCGTACGAACCGCAGAACGTCAAAGACTAAAAGAGTAAATAGGATAATTGTAATTCAGGTTGGCTTACATGTAGGTTAAAATATCAAAAATATCTTCTGGTGCTTAGAAATTAAGCAGCACACAAGTTCCATCCGAATAGGATGCACTTTTCGTTTACAGTAAGTAATAATTTTGAAAAGACCATAGAAAGACACTTGCCTTTTCGATCGTGTAATCCCCCAACTCCAGTCGGTCCGCGCGACAGTCCTCAGTACGTTCAATGTCCGTGAATATTTGTGTAAATACAATTGTCTGAGAATAAAGGTATTTTTGTGATTGACCACACCTAACACTAAGTTATGAGTACTTGATGAAAATTAGAAACCTTCATTTTTCTATGCACTGTAGTCACGGAACGTCGATCAGAGCTTGAGTGCAAGGGCACAGAAAGGAGCTTTGTTAATTCTTTTAAAATGTTCTGTTGCCTTCTTTATTTTCAAACAGTGTTCGAAATACAGTTTGCGTTCCACAAAACGCTACAAAACAGCAGTTGTACTGAAATTGTGGAAGAGAGACAAAAGTAAAAAAGTAAGCAGCTAAGGAGCAAAACTGCATTGCTTCAGTATGTCGTCACCGTTTTTTACGATCTCTGCTGGCAATTGAACTCTTTTAGATTTGTGAATGCTTTTTGTTGGGACGAAGGTAACTGATGCTCCTAGAGCTTTTCAAACAATTCCACTTTTGCAGTACTTGAATTTCAACTTGCTGTTTTTATTTTGCAATACCTGTCATTTTGTAAGGTGTGAACTCAAGAGAAGGTGTTAGTTACACTTACACTACTGGTTTTCCTAACAATATTCGGTTATTACTAGTTTATTTTGGTTGATAGAGAAAACCAATAAAATATACATGGTCAATNTCAGCTTGAGCTTTCTTTTNATAGCCGTAGGAGATGAGGATGCAACACACCTTACACGATTGCGAAATATAAGGCAAACTGTTTGAAGTATTCATCAAATTCTCTCATAAATATGAAATATATGCATATTGACCACATGTGTGAGACAATCGCATAACAATATTGTTTACAAATCTACTTCTGCTGATGGCGATTGAACGAATGCTCAACCTGTTCTTGTTCCACTAAAAAGGAGATATGACAGTCGTGTGTCCTTTTATCGTGTTTGAGGATCCTAATCAAAACGTTTGTTCTTTGTTGAATGGCAGAAATTCAGCATTTCTTTCATATTTTAAATAAAAAATCTGCAATATTGGGAAAAAGGTTTTGCATATCGAACACTTTTATTCGTCTAAGGCAGCTATGTCCAACCCAAATGGCTTACTGGGCCAAACATTATGTCATTATCTTAACCAGGGCCGTACATTGAATAACATATTGAGGGCCGCACATTGAATGGCCTACACTCTGATCTTCAAAAACTAAATTTAGCCAAAGCAAATGTCCTGAAAGCGTTCGAATACTAACTGCAATGGTAACAGACGTGATAAAGTGGCACTGAGGACCACCTGCAAAAATAATGTCAAATTCAAGATTATCAAAATACGGACAAGTTGTCAGTATGTAGGATACTTTTACTACAGTGAAAAACCTAAACTGGGCCGCACAAAACCTTCGTCTGGGCCGCATGCGGCCCGAGGGCCGCGGGTTGGACATAGCTGGTCTAAGGTTATTTACTTTTGTTTTTAATTTTCTTTTTTTTTTCATTTCATTTTGAACAATGAGATGACAATATTCTCTCAAAAAAGCAGAGTTGGAAATCACACTGGGCGACATATGTCGATATTTTCTGTTTGGTGCTGGAGCAATAAAATATATAATTAAAATGAACGGATGTTCATAAGAACAGTAACAATATGTTGGGACATGTGGTGCATTACGTCCTCCACTGGCTTGTAGGACATATTTGTTTATCACTGGTCGCCTAACCTCATTTTTATAAGCTGGTATTGTCCACAAGCAATCGATGTTCGATGGATATCTGCGGTGCTGCGGGAAAACACGCCGACTTAGAAGAGAGTCAATGCCATGTTCGATGACGCCACCACAAATGAACTGCAAAGTAAACACGAAAAATTAAACAAGACGTAGTTCCAGAATCGAGGTCGTGGATGTAACCAACAATTCACTTTCCTCTGGCGAATGCTTACCTTACTTGAGTTGCCATTGAAACCTAGAAAAAATATTGAAAAGTTCAGGCGTATGCGACAGAAATTTCGTTAACGTTAGGGATTTTCGCAACTTTGCTTAGACATTTGCACTAAATCAAGATTGAGTTTTTGTAGGTGAAAGCATCTCTAAACACAACACGTATCGTTCCAAAATAAAAATGAAGTGAAATGAATGAACCTCACGTGTCCCGCGGCATTTTTCGGCAGGCTTTTTATTTTTGTACTAAATACAAATGGATAATATTTTGAAAGAAACTCTTCAATTCATTTCAACTCAAGTACTTCATTTGTAATTTCTTCTTCATATGACTTTTGAAAATATTTATTTTTTTCTCGTTGCGAAACACTGGCCTTGAAGGAACTGAGTTTCAGAGTTTTGTGTCCACATACGTGGTCAAACGAAGAACAAACTTTCCTAGAGATGGACATCGCACCGCAGTGATTGGAACAGACCCAATTGTGAAATTAATGAAAACGGCAAGATAAAGTGGCCTTGTCGTGGCACTACTCACTGCTCCATGGTATTAAATAAACCACCGATACATGAAGCTGACAGCGTTACTTTTGTTGAAGGACCTAATTTTCTCTCTTGGAGTACCTGTGAAGGTAAGTGGTATCACAAACTCAACGCACAAATTGACATTCAAAACATGAACATCCCACGCGTGAGATACCTAATGTTGTTTCAAGCTATTGTTGGACGCGTCGCCTTGCCAGAAGTTGCATTTATCTGAAAACGACGTATTCTATGGTGTTAATCATCGTAGCTGGCGTTGGGATTTCTAAGTTCTTGTTAATTTTGCAGTATGTTTTGAAGCTTCAGTGAATGCATATGCTTGAATAAGATTTAATTTCTAATTTTAATTGTAGCGGTTGCTGTTGTGCGATTTTTCACTAGTCTTTAGGTTGTTTTTTTTCTCTGACCTTGCTTTCAGCCTGTCAACGTTTCACCTGTTAGAATTTCTTTTAGATGCAAGGACTGACGATGCGTAGTGTTACGTGAAATCGATTTCCTATTAAACATTTGCGATTGATTCCTTGCTTTTCCCACATGTAACGTTATTTGAAACCCTCTGTCTCTGTTTTGCGCCCGCGCTCCAGGCGGACAAATCGATAGATCTTGAGGCTTACTCTCAACAAATCGCAGTGAAAAGACTGCTCTAGTGATTACGACCCCGATCTTCAACTAGGTCGTTTGCGAATGATTTAGCACCCCGCCTTTCGAACAGACTC
>JGI24158J21664_10011091_pt1 | contig 11990 bp, 8 predicted proteins | sample Ectturendosymbi3_FD_21664 | JGI IMG/M metagenome (IMG submission 21664) | reverse complement strand
TTTCAGTTGAAAGGGCACGAGCTGAAAGATAGATTTAGATGGCTTCATTGACGAATTTGACAGTCGACATAATAGCATTAAGTGGCACTGAGTTGATGTTGGTATGAAATTCCGACGTAGACGGTGAAGGGATTTGTGTGAGAATCGTACTGCTCATTACCCATTTGTGTAATTGTTTCTTTTGTTTTTTTGGGGTGGTGCGTGTTTCGCTTATGACAAGATAGTCATAAATAATAATAATAGTCATAAATAATAATAGTATTCTCGGCATACTGGGAGGTAAACTTGCAACGCGCGAGCATTTCACAAGCAGTGCTTTTCATGTCGTTTAAGGCAGGGCTGCGGAGCCGGAACCCAAATTTCGGGCTCCGGCTCCAACCTCTAAAAGTTTTAGGCTCCGGCTCCAGAACCATTTGGTCCAATAAAAACTAAAAACTATTGTTTTATTTGTACAACTCGCTTGGCCAACAGATCATGTCTGTTGAACGGGAACACAAATTGCCGGATCCACCAACTGAAATTTTTTGACTCTGACGACTCCAGCGATCCAGAATTGCTTGGGCTCCGGCGCCACAGACCTGGCCAAAAATGCATTTTTCGAATTTTCAGGCCCGACGCTCAGTCTCTTCCTTCTCGGCATCTTTTGCCGCCGCGTCAATTCCAAAGGAGCGTTCGCAGGCTTCTTGATGTCACTGCTGGTTGTTTGTTGGGTCGGATTCGGAAGTATTTTCTACCGGATTTCCAATCCGTCGCCACCGCCTCCTCATCAACAGATCCAGGTTTATGTTCGTTTATAGGTGCATGACGCTTGCCTTGTTGCTAATGGCCTGAGATCTCCACAATGTCTGCACAACTACCCGATGACCTTCACAGGCAGTTTAATCCGTTGGTTTCCTTCGGTTGTATTTTGTGCTTCATGGAAAAATGCGTTTTAGAGAAAACTGAAAAAAATTGGTATCCCAGTTTTTCTTTGAAAAAAGAAACAAACGCGAACTGCTCTTATTTTTTCACTTGATCCATCCACGATTCGAGCAGACTGTTTACGTCAACTGACTGCGTCAACCCATTTGCACAGTTTCGCTTCTTTTGGAAAGAAAACTTCAGCTTTCCGAAGTAACTCTGTTACTCTGTGTTGTGAAAAATGCTTAGATAGTGCTTTGTGTTTCGAACATGTGTTCTGCGCCTTTGATCATTTCTGCAACGTTTAACGAAATGCACGTGTACCTGCCTTGCAACTGTTTTGTACCGCGGACACATTCCATTTTACAACCCGCCGGGCTTTTGGTAAACTTTTGGTTGGTCTTGTGTGTGGTTCACGCGAAATAGCCTTGGTTTTATTCAGTATCGCGCTTCGTTTCGTTGCCGTGACGTTAGAATCTTCAACGCAAAGAACAAGCGCAACTTAACATGTGCATTGCCCGCCGCTGGTTTATATTCTGTAGTGTTGAGTTCTGCAACCTGTTTTTTCAAAGCTGTCCGTGATGAAATGCCCAAGTTTTCGGTCCATTTTGCTGTAAGAGAAAACGCTAATCCGTTATCAACGAGATGCAACATGTCTGTATATGTTGCGTTTCAGAGTTGCGTTTACTTTTCAAACTCAACAACCACGCAAGCTGTCTCAACAGTCGCCAGCCTTCCTATTGCAGATGATACGACGTCTTTCTCGGTAAGTTGTTCGTGTAATTTTTTTCGTTGAAAAGGTGTCTTTTTCGATGCTGAAAGTTGTTGAACTGTAAAGTTCTAATAAAATTTCCATTTAAGAGCAAGCCCACGAAAACCTCGAAGAAACATGGCAAAACTTTGGGAAGCTATTGTATCTTCCCAAATTTACCCGATAATGACGTTTTGGAAATGTCTTGCAAAAATCAATTGGAAGCACTTGGGTTTGGGTTTAAAATGTTTGTTAGGGTGGATTTTACCCAATGCGTTAAAACCTATTTAACAGTTTCCTTTTGTCAATTTTGCTTCCCCCGCCTTATGACAAAGTCAAAAATTTTCTCTGGCCTCTGCGCTGCATCTGCTGTGATTGAAAGGCTTGCGCGAAGTATGTTAACAACACTGGTCCGCACAACATACATTTGCTTTGGAGTGTCGTTGAGATCGAAATAACTGCCAATGCTTGTCAAGCAGCTGCACGTTTTGTTGATATTTCTTTGCCAGTGCTTTCGTCCCAACTGCACGTCCTGTATTTCAGACATGTTTTTAATTTTTTTTTTCCAGACTCCAGTAGCAACCGAGTTATACACTGGAATCAATGTCGTCTACAAGCTCTCGTACATGTGGTACAGCGGCCTGAGTGTCCTGGTTTCAGCGACTTTTGCCGTATTGGTTTCCTGCTGCACCGGTGAGTGGAATGTCAAGATAGGAATCCGGCGTAGGGGTGCAAACCTGAGCTGGTAGTTAATCTCAGGAGGTTGCGACCAACTCAGCTAGGACCCTAGCTAAGGCGATAGAAGCGTGAGGAACTGGTTAACCTGTGGCAATAGCGACCAAATAAAAAACAGCAGCATGCGTTAACTTCAAGCAAGTTTTACTAAGTTTTGCTACCTATTTTTGTTTTTTTACGAAGCTCACGCTTAATTGATAGAGCTTAGATTTCCACGCTTAGGCTTGGTCTCTTGGATTTTTGTTTTATTACCGGCATTCGTGGCAGGAAGCGAAGAAGTGGACGAAACGACCTTGCACCCCCTCGTGAGATCTGGCGGTCTTCTTGGACCTCCGAAATCGCCCCCTCATTTGAAGGTGAAGGGTGATGAGAACTTTCCGCTTCGTGAAAACGTCGTAGCTACGTCAAACAGCGCGACAATCCTGGTGTAGACGTCGTAGCAACGTAAACCGGTTTTCCGTCAGCAGCGTCACAATCGGTAACAAACTGTGCCCTCAAAAGACACAAGTGTTGTGTGCCTCAAATGGTGACGTTTGTGTTCGTGCGTTGCCATAGTTACCGCAAATTTTCGATGATGCATCTCAAAATATCAACCCTTCATGTCACCCGCTCTAGAATCATTCCAGTGCCAACTGAAATTATTGCGAAGCAAACTTACCGCGTTCACTCGTTTTACTTTCTATGTAAGTAGTGGCTTTTCTCTAGATTAGGCCTACCGCACAACAGTAATCACCCCTTTCTACCTTCTGAGAACATTTTTGGTTTTGTATCGAAAAGCATTTGTTTTGGTTTTGTATCAAAATAATTTTTGTATCAGCATTTCATCAAAATACTACCTTCTCCAAAATAGCTTAAAAATTTAGCGCGCTTTTCATTTCATGCCTGCTTTTCCGCACTAAAGATACGTTGAAAGTGCTGTATGACTAGTCGGATTTGGTTGTATTTTTGCGTGAGCACTGTTGCTGCTTGCACGTCGTGTCGTCACCACTGCTCTCTTATGCACAAAGTGCGAAATGTTAAATCGACATGCAAAATATTCCGCGCCAAGTTTTATCTGGTACTGTTTTTTCTTGAGACTGATGCATTGCACGTTTGTCACGAGCAAACGCGAAAGTCGAGTTTTAACCGAGGTAACCAAGAAGTGCACAAACGCGTCTGTCGACCCCAGTACGCGAGTTGCTGTTTACGGTGCGCGCGAGTTGTTGTTTTACACTGTGTTTGGTTGGTTTCTTGTTGAATGCACCGACATTTGACGAATTTTTTGTTCCATTACACGTTTGCTTCATCGTTGGTTTGTGACGTAAAAACTTCGATCTTGTTAACATCTGCACTGAATCGCACGTTTCTTGTTTTTAGGGGGGTTGCTTTTCGCTTTTGTTGACGTTTTCTTTGTCAATGTGGGATACGCAATGGATTAAAACATGGCATGTGGGAAAAGATTGGTTGTGTTTCATGCTATGCGTACTTCCGAAAGCAGCCACGCAATCGAAGGGAGTAATCATTTCTTTTGTGCAACAGGTGTTGATGCGAAGTTGCTGTATTCCTCAGAATCCACTTACAGGAATCATATTTCCATAGTACATCAGTTGTTACTTGTCGGCAGGGCCTTTGAGAGGAGAAAAATGTGCTGGTGCGAGATCTGTTTTGGACCCCCTTATGAATTGTAAATCATGGCTGATTGAGAGCTTATCTTTTAAAAAATTTGACTGAAAAATGATGTGCTTTATATATTATTTTAAGTTGTAATTATTCACCTCTGCTGTTGTTCCTTGTTCAAGCTGGTTGCAGGAAGTGTTTCAAAGAAATGGACTACTGTGGCATGATGATTCGCCACATACAATGTTGAATTCGTAGCAGCAGTAGTAGTAGTAGAGTCTACCTCGTCGAGTGGGGAAGCTCTATTGCTGTTACGCCGAGGGTCGTCTTTCGACTCTCCATTCAGGTAACTCAGGGCGACGCAGCATTGTGGCTGCAACACTATGCGTAGGTCACAGAACCCTGAACCCAAATAAGCGTACTTATCGTTCGTGTTCTTGTAGTGCTAATGAAGTTAAAAGCATCTAAATCTTAGTTTCACTCGTAATTCTACATTCCGTGTTGATTCCTAGTCTGTAGGCTACAACAATTTTGATGAAAGAATGCCAGCAAGATTTCCTGTCAAATGTAATGTGCGATCATGCAAGACTTTTGCATCTTCTCTTTGGACATCCTTCGCTTAAACTTAAGCCCAGTATAAATATATATATGCTGTCTCTAAATACATAGAACAGGGTTGGCCAAACCTGCTCCATGTATAAGCCGCATATCGCAAAACCCAAGTTACAAAGAGCCACAACATAAAAATCTAAAAACACGAATTTATTTGTAATCTACGTTTCTGTGACATCAATTCTTTTTGGAACGACTTGCAAAAGTAACATTGTACGGCAGCGCTCTTCAACCGGTATGCACGGTGCACCTAAATATGCGTGGGGTGCACCACTACAAGGGTGCGTCACAAACTTGCCACACTAAACAGGTACTTTTAAACTTTCTGTTAGCGAAAATGAACCGTTAACCAACCAATGACTTTAAGAGAAATTAACCTCGACTTTGCACATTCTAAAGCAGGGGAGGGGAACCCGTTGAACTATCACGGACCTCGTAAATTGTGCATTATCGCTGGCAAGCCGCAAAATCAAATAATTTGATCCTAAAATTCTACCTGGAAGCTCTACTTGTTTCTTGAGCATCCTGCATCAGTATCAACCTGTCTTTTCCCTTCTATTAACTGTGGTGATTATTGTCTACTCATATCTTCAACTCAAGTACAGCCTGTGTACTAGTGACAAAAATCAGCACGCATAGACGTTATTAGTTATTTAATGGAAATCGATTTCGCTACACGGCATCTTCACTCCAAGGAAATGAAAGGTGAAAACGAGTGGATCTGCGCAAAGCAGTGATTATTACGAAACAAAGACAAAGGTTGCGAGAAAAACATATAGAGCTAGCGTTGACAGTATCGTAAAAAATCAGAGTGAGCACACACAAGTAGTAATAAACACTAAGTGTGATAAGACAAGACTAACTAGTGACAATAAGTTAAAACAAAGCGAGAGGAAAGAGCAATAAATTAGAGGAGAAAAAATGGTGCGCCAAAAAGTGATGATAAAAGTAATGTCTAAACAAGGGCAACTCTATTTCCTTGGACATGGCTTGGATCCTCTTTTTGAATTAGTTCAAAGCCCCTTCAGTCCCCCTCTGGCTGCGCCTTTGCATCGATCCAATGGTGATGGGAGCAATTGAAAAGGAGATTCTTCCTTGGTTTGAGTTGTAACATGCAACAGCAAAATATTATTTCCTCGATTTTGTTGCGTGTTTTATGTAATATTGCAGTGTAATAGTCTCTTGGCAGGATGATTGTCATATCGTTGTTCACCTCGGTTTACCTTTTAAGTAAATAAGGTGCACAGTTCGTCAAAAGATTTTGAAAGGGTACACTATAGCAAAAAAGTTTGAAGAGCACTGCTTTACGGCACGCTAGCTACCACAGTACCATTTTACAATATTATACCAGGGTTTTTTTAAGGAAAATGTTAGGTGCCAGGTATGGATCTGTAGGGACCCGATTTCTCTGATTTTAGGGACCCGATTTGAAATTCTAAGGACCCGAATCNGGTCCTTAAAACGCCTTAAAAAATCCTATTTCTACACTTTGTAATACAGTGGCGTAGGAAGCGGGGGTGCAAGCGCACCCTCAAATGTTTTGATTTGTCGAAAATCTGGACAAAATCCGGGTAAAAATGGCGTCGAACGTTGTTTGACTTCAAAAATTGGTTTCCAACGCTTGTAGAATAAGACATGAAGACTTCTTTTTGGAGGTCACACCAAAAAACGGTCTCATGATCTTTATGGGAGAAAATTTGCCGGCAAAAGTCGAAAAACTTTTCGGGCAAGTTTGGGGAAATTCGGGCAAAAACTCTAATAAGCGTACTTATCGTTAATGCTAATGAAGTTGAAGAACATCTAAACCTTTAAGCTATATGCACACGGGATGCTTCTAGTGCGGCGCGTCTGCGGTGAGTTCAATGCGCCGTTGTATGCACACGTATGCGCATGAAGCGGCGCGTTCCTTGTGCACGGCCTGGGCTGAACGAATGGTTTAGACCCGAAATTTGGCGAAGACGTTGGTGTGCTGCAGTGCAAGACTGTGTTTTATACTTAAGTTCTGACATCGCAAGTGACATTTTTAGGGTGTTACCATACAATTGAACAAAGTTACACAAGACTTGTGGCGGTACACTGACCTTGAAAGGGCTGGTTACACGCATTCAAAATAAACGCAAATTGCCAAATTTAACTTTGTACAATGCCTCACAAATTATTGAAAAAGTAGTGCTGTCCACATTTCAGACGAACAAAGTACTGCATTACATAAAATTTGCATGATTTGTTGCTACATGGATTGAATGAGGTTTGTGTAGGCCTACCTCCATAGTCATGACGGTGTTTGCATGCAACAACGGCATTGCTTTAAAAACTATTTGTTTCGTTTCTAGAGGGGCTAAGTATCAAAAAATTACAGCAGCATGGACAATAGGTAGAATTATTGTCACACACAATCCCATAACAAAATCACTAGCAGGGAATAAACAACGATAGCTTTTAATTGAGTTTTGTAAGACAGCAAAACATCGTCACTTTACAAATTGTGTGATATTTGCGAATGTTATCCTTTATTTTATTGTTCTTGTACTCCATAACTGATAATTTATGTGACAGAGGTTTTGCCTGAACAAGACTCACCAACTGTTCATTGAAAGTTACACAACTTACTTTCAATTACAGTTTCAAGTAACCTACTGCAAAAAACACACTTAGCATGACCTTGCCCAATAGACGCATCAGAAAAGGACGTGACATCACGAAATCAGACGCATGCACCGAAAAAACGCATCCCGTGTGCATATAGCTTTAGTTGTACTCTTAATTCTGCTTTCTACGTTGATCTCCTAGTCTGCAAAACAATTTTGATGAAAGAAGGCCTGCAAGATTTGCTGCCAAGTGTAGGCCTAGGGCGATCAACCAAGACTTGCATCTTCTGCTCATTATAAATATTTACCAGTATATGCTGCCTCTAATCACATAGAATGTACCAACCGTTTCACTGCGCTATAAAGCACAAGATTTTCCCTATGGCAATTCATTCTTCATTAATTGTTTGTTGACATTTTGCATCCTTGTTGAAAAATTTTGTCGACTGTTAGCCGTGTATTAGCCCCTTCCTCGTGTGTTTGTGTTCTTCCGTTGACTGTTCGTCATGTGTTTGTTCGCTCGACATGACGCGTTGAATGGCATGTTCAGGCTCATCGTCATTGGAATTTCTCTGTATATTGACCGATCCAGTTTTTCAGTGTTTTATATTTACGACTTTTCCAGTGATCTCATGAATGGTTTGCGAGTTTTAGAAATGCGACACAGTTTCATTCAACATTTTTATTTGGAAAAAAACGTTGATCCATGTTGAAATGACACCCAGACAAATCATCATCCAGTGATTCTTGTTTTGAAAGGTACTTCATTGTTGAAGCTCCTTTACCAAAGTTATTTCAAAGCATCATGATATTTTGCGTGTTGATTGAAAATTGGAAGATCCAGTTTCATGCATACCTTTTAAAATTTCTTTCCAATACATGCTTCTCGAATGTTCTCAGGAATGGTTTTGGATTTAATTTTAAAAGTATGTAACTGGTTCATTAGCCTAAACATTTTCATTGCAAAAAAGCATTTACCCAGGCTTTAATAAACATAAAATCGCAGCTGCCATCAGCAAAAACAAAGAACAATGTCAACAGCAGGTAACAGCAACCGAGGCGGGGGCGGCGGGTGGGGCAGCAGCCCGCCTCGGCTTTGAAAATTTCAGGAAAATTCTGTTTCCAGTACAAGCGCAAGTTGCTCAAAAATCCTGAATGATAAAAAATATATATTCAATACAGTGAATTCAGGTCACAGTCTGTTCATCAAGGCAAGCGCAAGTTGCTAAGAAATCATGAACGTAAATAGTATATTCAATACAGTGAAAAACTTCAGGGCAAACTGTTTTTCAGGGCAAGCTCAAAGTTGCTCAAAAATCCTAAATGAAGAAAACTATATATTCATTGCAATGCCAGTGGCGGTTCTAAGGTGGGTCCTGGGTGGGCCACGCCCCCCCAGATTTTTGGCTGGCCCCCTGCTTGCCTCCCTCCAATTTTTTGCTTAATTTCACGTTCAAGTTCGTTTGATTGACATACACAGCAGATATGGGCGCAATTTTGTTGTAAAATGTGGGGAGGACAGGTTGGTGTGAAACCAGCAAATTACGAAACCTAAAAAGAAAATATGAGGGACATGACATATTATATCCCCACTCTCTGAAACAGTGGGGGGACGGGTCTCCCCTGTCCCCCACCTCATTGCGCCCATGACAGCAGATAACTTTCAGACAACAAAATTTTAAACGAAAATTTGGAAGCCCTCTTGCCTGCATTCAATATTTCCCAAATGCATGATAAGCTGGTTGTTGGTTTTGACGGCCGGGTAATGGGAGTTTTTTACAACGACACACATCAGTGGTTGCTCGGATCCTGCGTGAAATTTAGTCAGACCGCGGTTTTCGTGGTGAAAGGTTCGGTTCGAAGCTAAGAAACAGGCGTTATAAATGGGAAGATTGATCTATCGTGCATTTCAGTGTGAGGTACAACTGGATTATATTGCTGTCAGCAGATTGTTGCTTGTCCCAGTAGGAAAATGTTTGCGACAGCATTAAGAATTGGTGTAAGTTAATTTATGCGAATATATCCTGAATGCAGGCGTGTGTTCCCCTGCCTTGTGTCTTGTACGACTTCGAAGCATCCCACGCAACTGGTCGTGACTTCAGTTTTAAGTCTACCTACACATGTCCTGCAACCTCATAGAACTTTGTAGTGACATTTTGTAATGGTTCGGGAGCAATTCTTTCCGACATTTCAGCTCTTTGTCCCGGAGGTCAAACATTTCTATCAGAAGAACACTTGAAAAAATTCGCAAATGCATATTCAATTAGTGAAAATGATTTAAAACATGAAACACTTCTGGCAAAGAATTTGTTTCGGAAAGAGTCGCAGCTGCCTACATCGCTCGAACAACTTATTTCATTTATAGCTCCTTACAAAGGTGCGTTTGATTGTTTATACATGTTGTTACCAATAGCTGTAACTCTTCCGGTCACCAGCAGCGCTTCATGCGAGATAATTTTTTCAAAAATGAAATTAGTGAAAACATTTCTCAGAAATTCCATGACCAGTGAAAGATCAAGAAGCAATGCTCTACTTTCAGTTGAAAGGGCACGAGCTGAAAGATAGATTTAGATGGCTTCATTGACGAATTTGACAGTCGACATAATAGCATTAAGTGGCACTGAGTTGATGTTGATATGAAATTCCGACGTAGACGGTGAAGGGATTTGTGTGAGAATCGTACTGCTCATTACCCATTTGTGTAATTGTTTCTTTTGTTTTTTTTTGGGTGGTGCGTGTTTCGCTTATGACAAGATAGTCATAAATAATAATAATAAGAATCCGGTCACATGGCCTAGCGATTTAGTTCCAAGTCTGTGGATCGAAAGGTCGGAGGTTCAAACCCGCAGCAAAGCCACAATCTATGCTGTAGGCTAAGCCAGGGAAGGAGAAAGTGGCCTCCTTCACAAACCCGGATGACCCACACCCACCACCATGGAGAGTACAAATAAAAATGAAACCACGCCGGTTCAGACGTCTCCCGGATCAACAAGGTCTGCGCCAGTCGTTGCACCCTCAGGACGCTCTGGTGATAAGTCAGGTAACCCAACCATCAAACGTAGGAAATGGACATGCCAAGAAGCCGAGGAAGTCATGACCTGCTACTTCCTCAGCGATCCAACGACACGGGGTAGAGAAAAAGAATGCACACAATCTGGGAACAACGTAACCCGCATTGGAACATCACAGAACAACGACTATTGGACCAAAAGCGAGTCAAACTGTTGGACCAAAAGCGAGTCTTCAATTTCACTTCAATTCTCAGTGACCTAGAACTAAATGAGTTAAAAGTTAGGTTAGGAATAAGAGGTCAAAGCCAGGACGAAATAGATCAAACCCAGAATAGAACAGTACAGGACACCAGAAATCTTGCGCATGCAGAAAACACAACTGCAGCCACAACAACTCCAAACAGTCACGATCCACGCCAAACACCAGCAGACGCAACAATAAATGACTCTCTGCTAGAAGAGATACGGACAGAATGGATCAACACAACCTTGAACGCGCAAAAAAGAAACACACTGTGGATAGATAAATGGAAGATGCAGCAGATAAGGCACTTGACAGCTGAATCTAACCATGCAATCCATGTGATACATACAAAGAAAAGGAAAGTCGTGACAGTGAAGCAGTATAACAGGAAAGGATGTCTGAAAAAAGTGATAGTGAAGCAGTATAACAGGAAAGGATGTCTGAAATCAGCAATAGAAGGAGCAAAGCAGAGGTTGACAGCAATATCTCACAGACGTCAGAGGTACACTGCCAGAACAGAACAATATAGATAAACAGAATGTTCAACACACAGCCCGGAAGAGTGTACTCCAACTTCCGAAACAACAATAACAAGGAAGAAGCAGAAATCCCAGACAAGCAGGAAAGAGGCCGTCCATAAACGACGTCACACTATGTTGGGCAAAAATCTACCCCCTACCCCCTTGTCACATTTCGTCACAAGTATTTAACCCCCCCTTCAAATATAACGTCACAATTTGCAACCCCCCCCCTTTACATATGCAACAAATTTCCACCTATTTTGTGTCTGCCTAGACAAAAATTTCATCTGTTTTATAGATTTGCTTTGCGCACGTTGCGGCAAGACCAGCATTCGTAAAACGTCGAAAATACTGCACACATTGCTAAGCAGAAATTAAGCAGTAAAGTGTTTTCTACTTTGTTTAAGACCGAAACAAATGAATTACGTTGTGCGGTTATAGTCCTATGCATGGATTTACCGTAGTGGTCGCTTTGCAATATTGAAGCAAAAATAAATCGTAGTGATGAAAGTGGTTTGTTTTGAACAGGTCTGTTATGAATGAGTCTGTTATGAACGTGGTCTGTTTTGAATGGTCTGTTGTGAGTGGTCTGTTTTGAATTGGAACCATTTTGAAGCATTGTTATGGTTTTATGAGTCACGAATTTCAAACTGTTTACTGTAATTGGGTTTAGCGCAAAAGCCCCCTCATACTGAAGGTGGTGGTAGCAATTGCATATGTTGCAACAATTTTGACCTCAAAAATAAAAATGTAAATTATAGGAAATGATTCTGAAGTTTTCAGGATGAGTTGAAAGCTTAATTAATAATGTACCTCCAGATAGAGATGAAAGGAAAGATGAAGCCCGCTTTTAACTTCAGGTATTACAGAGCTAGCCTATATTGATTTGCCAGAAATTGAGAATAAAACTGTGGAATGGTTGCCAAACAGCTAATAAATCCTGCACAGAATCGGGTGTCGAAATCTAAAACTTTTTGGTCCAGTAGATGGAGTTGGGAGTCAATAAATTTTATCGAATGAGCTTTGGCTACA
>JGI24158J21664_10011090_pt1 | contig 11990 bp, 12 predicted proteins | sample Ectturendosymbi3_FD_21664 | JGI IMG/M metagenome (IMG submission 21664) | reverse complement strand
CTTGTTTATTGTTGTAGAATTAAGAAGATCGTTATTGTTGCATCATAGTTATACGATGTTGCCGATGTACAGTTCACAGTAGACTGAGCAGAAAGTTGACTCAGCCTGAGTCTTGTAGAGACTAGACTGAGTCACAGACTAGAGCTGCTGTTCAACCTTTGTGGTAATGAAGTCAAAACAATGTGAAACCCAATGTTTTACTATTTAGTCAAGCCAGATGAAGCAAAATAGCATATTTTCTTATTTCTTATGTGAAGCAGAATAATAACAGCAGCGAAGGTGTGGACAGTAATGAGCAATGTAGTTCAAATGTAATAGAGGCACCTAATCTGAAGCGGACCAAATATAATTGAATTGCTAAAGTTAGAAAATGGGACAACACATATTTGAGATATGGGTTCTTTTTGCTGGATGACCAAAGTCTGAATGTAGCACTAGCTACATTCCAAAAATGAAAGAACAACCGAGTCATTAAATTTCTTATTTTTTAACTTCTGTAATGACTGTTTATTTGTTGATGTGTTTACTAACAAAATATTTGATTTTTTTACAAGTAGTTCCTTTTTTTAAATTTTTGTTAATGGGGTTTCCATGACAAACGCGCAAATATATCAGGGGTTCCACGATGACAAAAAGTTGAAGAAACCTGACCTAGATGCATTAATCCTGAAATATTCATGCAAATTGACCAAAAACTTATTGACTTATGAAAATTGGCATCAAACCACCTTGTTAAGCCTAGGCTTCAAGACTTTTTAAGAAAAAGTTAGGTGCTAACAGTTGTTGTCTATAGTGCAATAACCTTTTTTATGTGTGTTTCTTTGCATATAAATATTACCATAATGTTCTCCATATCTATCCACATAACTTATAAAAATTTCAGGTGATATGAGCAAGAACTTTTTTAGTTCATGCAGTTTGGCATCCAGTAACATTTTGTTACACCTAGGCTATAACACTTTTTGCAAATCACTTAGGTCTTGTTAGTTGTTGCATACAACAGGATTACTTCTTTGGACTTGTGTTTTTGCAAAGAAATTTTCCACAAACATTTTTCACATCGCCCTTGAAATTTTGAAGTAGTTTTGATGAAAATCTTCAGAATTATATTCTTTCAGATCAGATCTTCAGAAGAGAGTAGACCACAAAGCTTTATCCCATTCTGCAGGGTTATGAAGTTTTTCTGCAAAGCACCATAACTTTTATAAAACTACTTTCTTTTCCATAAAAATTTACACAAATGTTCTGCCAATGCCCATGCATCTTTTCTGAAAATTTGAGTTCAATCTATCAAGAACTCTCAGAGTTATTCACTGTTGAATCGAATCACCAGATCCTGTTCAAAGTGCATCAAACAGCTGTTGAGTGCACATTGCTAGCAACACGCTTACCGAAAGATTTATGTTCAGTGAGTAGTTCTGTAGAACGTAATAACTTTTTGCATGATTGGTCTTTTTTCATTAAATTCTATACGAATGTTCATTTCGCAAAAATGCGTATTACTTGAAAATTTCAGGTATATCAAACATGTACTTTTTCATTTATGCACTTTTCGATTGCACAACTCAAGCGTGTAGGCGACAAAACTTTGGGCAATGTGGTATGGTTAAGTTATTGTTGTGAAAGCATCAGGATATCTTTTCAAAAACTAGTTTGTTGGCAATGAAAATTTAAAAGAGTGTTCCTATGATCTTTATGCATCTTCCCAGAAAATTTGGGGTCAGTACTTCCAAAACTTGCCAAGTTATTGATTTTTTAATCAAGCAACCTGACTCCTGTTCATCGTGTTGTTGCTGCGTGTGCCTGACAATGCGCTTTTCTAAGTAATATGGGTTCAATAAGTTGTTGCGTCGCACACAATTACGTTTTTGTGCTTGGTCTTTTGCAACCATATTTTACACAAATATTCATCTTGTATAAATGCATCTTACCTGAAACATTGAGGCAAATCAATAAAGTACTTTTTGAGTTAGGTACTTCTGACTCTAGCTATTGCACAAAAACATTCCAAAACCAGGTCGGAACTGCTGGATAATTGCATAGAATTCATGCCGCACTGAAGGTGTTGATGTGATAACTACAAGGGATCCATGAGAAAGCAAGCCAGTATCACGTTCTTTTATGATAAACTGATCTCAATTTGGCTTGTTTCTTAATGGAAGCGTTGTAAGTTACCATTGTGTGCATTGCTAGTATCATTAGAGTTGTTATTTTAGTATGTTTTTTTTCCTGCAACCTCTTAATAGTGTTTTTCAATATATATGATGCTGTCATTATTATCTAAGACTTTTACAAAAGGCTGGTGTGGCGTTACAGAACACGCTTTGCAAATACTGCATATGCTACTTGTAGTTTTGTCCTATTTCTGTTCACATTTGGTTGAATTTTCAATGCACCAGTTATTCTTCTGTTATTGCAGACTAGCACATTGATGCTTGCCATTGAATACCACTTTTAGAAAGGTGACCTTCAAATCCCATTTTCTGAGTAATTAACTTTAATATCTTGGTTAACATCTGGCACTGTGTTCACCTTTTGAAATAGTGCTAATACAGTAAATCATGGTTTTCTAACCTTTGAGCACTGATTTTCATCAAAAACATTTTTGTAATGCTCACAGAATCTCAGGCGCCAAAGCTCAGGTGATCCTGAACTGCCCCTAATTTTTCATGCACCAAAGTTTTCTTTCATTACTTTTTGCAAAGTGTCTATCTTTAGGTTAATCATCTATGCACTTTCAAAATCGACATTTTTGTCATGCTATGGTTGGTCCAATTGCTAAATTATTGTTCAGATGAAAAGCAGTGATGCTATACAAAAACAACTAGATCAATTAAAGAACTGCAAAACACATCAAACATGTTTGTTTTCATTCTTTCAAAGCTGCTACCATTATTCAGGTGGTAAAGTCTTCCTTTAAATTATTTTTTCATTTTCATTTTTCTGCATAACACATGTTTGTTATGCTGTTTTTATCATTACACATTATATTTTGCAGGTAAACATATGCATGTTGACTACAAAAACGACATTGCTGTTATCCGTCTTGACAAGCAGAATGCAAAGGTTAGCATATCACATTAAATGTATCATGTCTGTTTTCTCTAAACGTACTTTATTTGTGTTGTAATTTAGTTTTTTTACGGGGCATTAAGGCTTTAAGAAACCAGTATTCCAGAAGGAAACAACTAAATTACCAACAGTTTAGCTTTGTGTAAGAATTGTAATAGAAACATGTGGTTCAGCAATGCAACACATTAAAGGCAAAAATCACAGGCTTATAAAAATATTGTCAGCACATGATGTAGTAATAGCATAGGTCTCTATATCACTGCATATGAGTGAATTTATTTTAGATGCAAACCATCTCTCAAGGTAAACCAGCTGTGAATGTTTTGTCATAAATTTTGTGCTGAAAATGGTTTTAACATTTGGTGTCAGCTTCAATCTGTCTACACTAAAATAACTGTTTCCTTTATTTTACCAGGGTTTATGTCTTCCAAAGAATATGCAACTATCTGTAAATAATTTTATCAATAATTTTTTGTGTAGAATACCTGAACTTAACCCTGCAAGCACTGCAAAGCCACTGCAGTGGCTCATGAATTTGTCCAGTCATAACTTGCCAACCGATAGAGCGAGTTGTTCGAACCCTCTAAAGAAGCAGAAAGTCTCCCAGCTTCGATTTTTTTAAATCCAGGCACTTGAAATGTTTGAACATTTTTGGTGGAGGGTCAGGGGATTTTGAGATGACATTATCAGAATCTGAGAAAAAATTCAAGTGGCATTTTACTTGTTTTTTCTTTCAAAATAAACTAGGCAAAAAGCTGCATCTTTTGAGCCTTGATCGGCCATCTAGCTCTAGTGGTAGGGAAGTTATGGCCTAACAACAATAATTAATTTATCCAATTAGGGAATCATAACAATTTTGTTGGTGGAGTGACCAGTGTTTTTGCTCATTCATTTTTAGTTTTGTCCACGTTAATAAATAATTTTTCATGCACATTTTTTTGCACTGTGAAGCATGACTTGGTTTGATATTGTAAACTTGACCACTACATAATGTGCAAAGTTATGTAATTTTTTGTTTTTTTGATCATGTGTGGATGAGATCACCAGATATACTTTTGTTGTAGATGAACTCACTAAACATGGAAGTCTTCGATGAGTTCAAAACTGTCTTTTCAGACATACAAAGTGATAACAATATCAAAGGCGCTGTTATTCTTTCAGCTAAACCGGGTTCATTTATTGCCGGAGCTGACATTGAGTAAGTGCTACTTTTATGCAGTACAGTATCATACAAACCAATTGTGTTTTGCATGGTATACGTTGTATCAGTTGTAACGCAGGTCGGTTAGTAGTAATATGTTTCTGCACATGTATAAGTGGTATTTTTTAATTTGTTTTCCAATGTGTTAAATGTTGTCCAGCTTTTTATTTTTGACTTAATTCAGAACAGCAAATGCTTCTTGCACAGGCGGGTTTTCTTTGAATAAGTTTTTGTCTTGAAAGTATTTGTTGTCACCTAACATGAAGTTTCCCTTGGTCTGCAGAACTTCTAACTGTTATAATGTAAAATAATAGAAGTTCAGTCAAGGATGTACTGACATGTGTGAATTAATTGAAAAATAGTGTGTAGTGTGTTTTTTCCTTTACTGTTGTTTCACTTTAACTACTTGTTTGAAAGCAATGTTTTCCTCTCCACAGATGATTTTTATCCGTGGTAAAATATAGTTCAAATGTCTTTTAAGAGTTTATAGGCTTAGTTCAATCTAATTTTTTGTGATTCCGCACATGCTTCTAACGCATACTATGTTTGCTCCCCATGAAAAGTGGCATCCTCAGTTTTTTTTTTGTTTCATGAGATTGAGCAGCACCAGTCGAAAGATTTAGGAGTGGCCAGAAGGTCAGAAATTCAAACTATAAAATGTTTTTATGTTAAATTCGATTTTTTAACAATTTTTGTGGAATTTTTTGCTCCCCTGGTGTTTTTCCTGTTTTTTACTGCAAATTTGCAAACTTTTACGACCAAAGTTTTGGTAGCGAACGTAAAGAGAATGTGACAACGCTACTACAGTTTCTTCAGACAATACGTTCGTCAAACACCGTAAGTAATGCAAAGCTCTAGTTTCTGTAATCCGTGATGTCGTGAAAGCGCATCAGCACGTCGTTTTTTATTTTTTAACTTTTCAACCTGCTGTTTCTTTCAAGGTCGTAACTCGCTTATTTATCTAGATTTACAGAATCCCCGCATATTTTTCAGGATGCTAAAAGCTGGGGAAAGTGCTGAAGAACTTACTGATATATCTGAAAGGGGTCAGGAAGCTTTTCACGAACTGGAGAGCAGTAAAAAACCGTTTGTTGCAGCCATTCATGGCGTGGCATTAGGCGGAGGTTTGGAGGTATGTGGTTTGCGAATAGCACGGTAGTAGGCGGAGAGAAAAGTAAAACATAGTTCTGTGTGGCTGTAGTGGCCGGCTTATAAGAGAGGAAAACATGCTCTCTTACAGCTCCACTCTATTGCAAAATCAGGTATACAACAAATGTTTCAAGGTCTTTTTCACGACTTACCCCATTGGCCTCTGTATGTCTTCTCTTCATCATGTACGCCAAGCGTTGAAATGGCGTACTTTTTGAAAACCAACAAAACGAACAAGTTTTGCTCCAGAAACTCGAACAACTCTCAAAATTGCGCTCATTGTTGCGGTGTGAAAGGGTCAACCTCTTTATATTTTGCTATAGTGTTTGCTTCTGCGAGATCTATCCACTTGCTGAGACTCGTGAAACTTTGTTTTCGACGGACCATGGTCACCAACCTTTATTTGTTTGTCTTCTTACGAAGAGATGTCTTACACATGTTACTGAAGTTGCAAAAAATTGAAATCTGATCGTTTTCATGTAGCTATAGACTGTTTAGTATAGTGAATGTTTAGTATAGTGTTCCGGTAATTTAGTTTCTACTGTGGTTGCTTAAAAATGAAACACACTTGTGTTACCGTTTCATGTGTCTGTTTTTTGCAGTTCGCTTTAGCGTGCCATTACAGAATTGCAACAAATGACCGTAAAACTAACCTTGGACTTCCTGAAGTTATGCTCGGTCTTTTACCAGGTGAGTTGGTTACGTTTGTTCGCTTTTAGTAGTCTAAACTCTCATTCTCGAGCGCTGTCAAATGTAGTTAATGTCAAATCTTATCAAGTTATTTCCGCAAGTATGTTACAGTCATCTTTTTCACCAACTGTGCTCTGTTGACGTGGCTAGATTGACTGTTGCGTCTCGTGCATCTGTTTTTATGTAAGACCATTATGCGTGTTTTTCTCACTGAATCAGGGTCCAGAGGTGAAGTTCTTTATAAATTTTCTTGTAAATTTGCAAGTGTTTCTAGCGTTGTCAAGCCTGGTTATTAATGGTTTATAGAACATTGAAGCTTACTGGTTGTGGTGTATGTGAGAGAACTTCCAAAAATTTTTCGACAGGTGCCGGAGGAACACAGCGTCTGCCTGATTTAGTCGGCGTTCCTACAGCACTGGATATGGCTATGACCGGAAGAAATATTCAAGCAAAAAAAGCAAAGCGGCTGGGACTTGTTGATCAGCTTGTTGAACCTATTGGTGCGATATTTCAGTTTTAACTTAATCGTTCATGTTATCACCTTCGGTGCGGATTGACATATATATATGTCATTCGTTGAAATGCGCCGGGTGCAGAATGACATATATAATGCATGTAAATTCACTTTGCGACTTGTCCATCGATGAAAATGGCAACGGGATAACCTTTGTCTGCAACGAAAATTTCCGCAAATGTTCTTAATACCTAGACACATTTTAATCCCGAAAATTTCATGCAAATTTACCAAAACGTTTTGAGTTTTGAAGTTTGGCATCAAACCATCGTTCTAGGCCTAGGCTGCAAGACTTTTTTAAAAAGTTAGGTCTTAACAGTTGTTCATAAAACACAATAACGTGTTTCGTACTCATTTGTTTGCAATGAAAATTTGCGATAAGGTTTCCGTACCCGCATTAAAACACAGGCGTACGGGAAGGCATTTTACTGGGGGGGAGGAAAAAATTGCCCTGAAAATAACAATTTTTCCTAAAAATAAACAATTTGCCCAACTTACACGGATCACCCCCAATTGAACATATTGAATTTTCACTGCACACACTGTGTATTGAAAAATTTTTTCACCGTTCAGGATTTTTCAGCAACTTGCGCTTGCCCTGAGAAACAGAGTTTGCCCTGAAATTTTTCACTGTATTGAATATACTTCCTACATTCAGGATTTTTTAGCAATTTGCGCTTGCCCTGAAAAACAGTGTGCTGTGAATTCACTGCATTTAATATATATTTTTTATCATTCAGGATTTTTGAACAACTTGCGCTTGCCGTGAAACAGAGTTTTCCCTGAAAATTTTCAAGCTCGGGGAGCTTCTGCTCCCCCCCCCCGCCTCGTATGCCTATGCTTAAAAATTTCACGTAATATGAGCAAGAACTTTTTGGTTGCGTAGTTTAGTATTCAGCAACATTTTGGTAGGCCTAGGCTACAACATTTTGCAAAACGCTTAGGTCCTGACAGTTGTTGCGTGTAACTAACAGGGTAACTTTTTGTAAGTCGTAATTGTTGAAAGAAAGTTTCCACATATGATCTTCATGCCTGTGTGCATCATCTCTGAAAATTTGAAGTATTTCTAACGACATCTTTCGGAGTAAGGTACTTGCGTACCGTAACTACAGGCGCGCATAGGCTACAAAACTTTATCCTATTCAGCAGAGTTGAGCAGTTGTTGTGTAAAGTACCTTAATTATTTTAAAATTGATTTTTTTTGCAGCCAAATTTTACACGAATGTTCTTGTGACAATCAATCTTACCTTGAAAATGTGAGGTCAACTACACAAGTACTTTTTGCGTTATTTAAGCTTAAGTATAGCTGTTGTGTTAAAACAGCCCAAAAACCGTCCCGCACCACCTGATTGATCGTGCGGAATTCACGCCGTACCGAAGGTGCTAAAGTTGGATTGTGTTTCTAGCTAGCCAACTCGTTACTTGTGCCTTATGCGCAAACTCTGTGTAGCACTTCTTCTAACCTGCCAAACAGTGATTGATTTTTATTTTTTTTTGTTGAAGTAAAATCCGAAAGTGTTTGAAAGTTTATGTGCACAACCGATCGCTAGAGCCAGGCAAGACCCCTGAGTGCTGAATTGGAACAGATTTTAATTATTGCGTCCTTCGAGTTTGAGTCACTGCGCTCAAGTTCGAGTCAAGTCGGGTCAACAGCGGTCACAAACCATGAACTTTGCTTGTTGAAATTCTTATCCTAACTTCTTCAGTCTAAAATCTACTGTCCCAAGCATCCATACATTGTTTTGGGCTCAACCTGACACAACTTGCCATGTCTGGATGTCACAAGGGTCAGGTTATGTTGTTCAGGTCCGGGAATAACCGATCCCGAAACAGGAACAATGAGATATCTTGAAGAAGTTGCGATCGAAGCTGCTCGTAGTTTGGCTGATGGAACGTTGAAAAGGCCCGAAGCGAAAAGATCTTTACCTGACAGTACGTCTTTCGTTATGTTTAATGTTTCACAGTAGTATGGATTTTATCGTGTCCTCTACTGCATGTTTCTTTCTTATTTCTTTGTTTTTTGTACTGGTTTTTGATTTTTCAGAAATTATTGGGTGGATAGTTCAGTACCAAAGCTTGAGAGAATACTTCTTCAATAACATGGTCAAAGGAAAGGCGATGAAACAAACAAAAGGCCTGTACCCAGCGCCGTTGACGATTGCTGATGTAAGGGCTCTGTTATTGCAAAGTTTTTGGTTAAAGCAGTTTTGTAATTTCTGGTGCTAACCCATCGGTCTAGTTCAGTGGTTCTTAACCTTCTTTGCATATCCTTGCCTTTATGGAACAACACTACCAAATTTCCCCACAATGCACTCAATGGCGCTCATTCATTAAAAATACAACATTAACAAACTCTTAGAGTTTAGAATGGTTCATAAAAATTTACATTGGCTGCACTTTATGATTCAGTAAATTTACCCCAAGTTAAGAACTTGTCTAGTTGCTTAGTTTTGTTTCAAAACAGGGGTTCCATGAAAGATCAAAGGTGCTTTTCATAGTCCTTGTCGTTTGTCTCAACCTCAGCTTCCGTCGAAGTACATTGTGTTTGGCACTGGCGGGATGACGTCACTTGCAGTCATTTTATTTTCTTCGTTCCATAAGAGGTTATAAGGAAATTATGGATCAGTTGCTATAATAAATCGTGCTAAATGCCTGTCGTGTTGCGGCAAACAACCTTTCAAGATTGCATGTTAATGGCGTCCAAGCGAGCGTGACAGTTGTTGAGAGCACATAACGCCTTGGTGGATATGGGATTGAATTGTAAGGTTCTGAATTTTTTCTTTAAGAGTGTGCATTGTTTGGGTCGGTTTGAAACTAATTCGTTTCAACTATTATTAGCAAAGGTCCTGTTAGACCAGTTCGGTAATTGCTGAGGTTGAGTGAAATATGTTTACATGCGGCCTAAAAAATGAAAGCACCAACATGTAGTACCCGGTATTGAATTGAGCTAATTTTATTTTTTTAGTTAAAATGTAATCGTCCTTAGATTTTCTTCGGCAAAAACGAAGTATTTTCTTTGCATAATGTTCTGCGTTTTGTAAATGCTTGTAACTTTAAAAGTCGCAATTCCAAACATCTCATCGCTCAAATAAAAATTACTGATATTGGCTGTAGATGACATGAGACTGGCAATAAATCCGTATTGCACTCGTGAGTTTATTAGGCTACGTGCAACATGCGAAATGCTTGGTTACTCACACAATGCCTTTGCACAATGCACCAACATATTTCGATAATGTAAAAAACAAATTTTTATATTTCTCCTTACACGGCAGTTTCTCGCCCACAATCGCAAGACACTTGTTACACAAATGTTTCACCATACGATTGCCGTTTACGCTTATTTTAAACAAATCTATGTTCACATGTTTAATTATGATTAGCGAATATTTTGTTTAAGAAGTGTTTAGTGGCAGTTTATTTGCAGTTGCCCAATCAATGACTTAAGCCATTTAAGGGACACCTGAATTAGTCTTTCCAAACTACTTCGCTTGCTGCAAAATCCATATCATCAGCAAAAGGTATGGTGTTCATGACATTGGACAAACATGAGTCATTCATAAAGAGCAAAAACAACAAATGGCCTGATGTCGAGCTTTGGGGTACTTCGGAGACACTTTTTTGTAGATGATTTAGTGTTTTTCACGTCAACACGCTGATGGATAAGTACGACTGTATTGATGCATAAGTACGACTGTATTGATGGATAAGTACGACTGTATTGTAAAAACATTTCCCCTTATTCCGTAGTTCTTAAGTTTAGTGAGCAACATAGATCTAAGTAACGCGCACAAGATTACGCTTCCCATCAACGTTTTGGAGAAAGTTTTCACAAGTCTGTACTGGCCAGGCGTTTGGAACGGTTAATTCGAAAACCGTTTTTTTTTGCTGACTCAGCAAATGACGATCGCATGTGCTTACGTAAGACATCGTTCTATCTTGTATGAGCACGTGTAATTCCACCAAAACATCTGTAACCGCGTTCATATAGTGGTAAAAACTTATCTCTCAGCGTATGACACTCAGACGTGGTTTGGATAAATATTTGGCGAAAAATAATGGTTATTGTGCGTGGGTGAATATGGTAATATTTATTTCATCCTGGAACCTGAGGTCCTACTACAACACCCGGAAAGTCCGGATTCGGACCGCAGTCCTTCAGTTGAGTAGTCCTGCATTAAAGAGTAAAAAAAACTGGATTCAAAGTGCAATATTTAGCCACTGCTAAAGTTCCAGGCTGCTGCTGCATTCTTGCAACCGCGGACAATTCGCTTCCTGCAATGGTTCAGGAATGGGTACACGAGCAGGCAATTTTTGGTGCAAAAATATTTTGCCTGAATTTCCGTAAATTCTCCAGAAAACCGTTTATGCGTCTAACTTACTCTCTGCAAATGTTCTGTAGCTGTTGGTAGATTCTATTTTCCTCTGCCATCTTGCGACATACTTGTTAACTGAGTAAAGTATGCAAGGCTGTACATACACATTGTTAGAAGCCAGCTGGGTCAATACCCCAAGCATTTTCTGCAGTTCTGAGGTTTGGTCGTCCATTCACATTCAAGCTGTTGCTATCAGCAAGAAACCTCACACGTAGTTGAGGACATCGCAAAATACTGTATGGCGAAATATGTTAAATTAAAAACGCCATCCTTAAATTTAAAAACACAGCTTTCCTGCACTTGCCTGCCTAGCATGGACTCTATTACTATGAAATACCGCAGGGGCCCTGCAACATACGCGATTCCTACACTGTACAATTTGCACAGCACGTAAATAAAATGCCTTTTTGCCCAAACTTTCAAGAGTCAGTTACTCATCAACTCTCACTTACGAAAACACGAAGTTACCACAAAGGTTTGTTGATTTCATATATATTTAATGTGTTTTTTTTATGACATTGTAAACTTTTGTTTATACACTCAGTAACCAAGAAATATGATTTCATAAGTATTGTTAAAAAATGTCAACTTTTTTGCCAAAATGTTTTATATTTTGCCATAATTTTCGACAAATCAAAAAAAACTTTTGAGGATGCGCTCGCACCCCCAGCTCCTGCACCACTGACTTCAGCATTCACACTTAGCGTGTAGCACTGCGTATCTTCAGGTTATCAAAGAAGGCGTCTCAAAAGGAAGAGAAGCAGGTCTTGCCGCCGAATCAAAAGAATTCGGTAGGCTGTCGCAGACGAAAGAGTCGAAAGCACTGGTGGGTTTGTACGATGGACAAACACACTGTAAGAAAAATCGCTTTGGTACACCGGTGAGACCTGTCAAGTAAGTGGGACTGTAGTTTCAGTACTGTAGCGTTGCATCATTAATTTAATTGCACGCCGTTTCGTGAAATCGTTTCCATCTTTCTTGCTGTTGA
>JGI24158J21664_10011089_pt1 | contig 11990 bp, 6 predicted proteins | sample Ectturendosymbi3_FD_21664 | JGI IMG/M metagenome (IMG submission 21664) | reverse complement strand
TTTTTTTGCGACTCAGGTGACGTGATACAGAAATATTGACGTTCAAGTTGTCGGGTTGCGTGAAACACAGAAGAAAAAGTTTCTCAATCTATTTTTATTTTACATTGAGAGCTTTTATTCCCTGCTTTGATCATTAGACATTTTTGCTGTTGACTTCCGTAAGTTGGCACTGCAGACCAACATTGCCAGTTGCCGAATGGCTGTGCTTTGTATCGGATAACAAAATGCACATTATCAATAGGTTACACATTCCAAAACAGCCTATAACTTGCTGATATCCTGTTCTGCATCAAAAATTTTGGCCCATTACAACCAAAAATGCAACACGTTTTGTGAATTTAGGAAGACTTGTGAAAGTAGGAAACTAGCTTGGTAAAAAAAATTAATGGATAGAGGAGTCCGCAAGTAGGAAAAGATTGGGAACCACTGTGATACGGTAATAAAACGGGAATAAACGTTATTTATAAAGTTTTGCAACGTCTGCTTTAAGTCGTTTTTTCCAAACAAAACTCTGCAGAAAGTCCCTGTTCAATCGTGGTTGTTAGGTGTGTGTCCAGGTCAGTTACTTGCTTGTCCTGGAAAACCAATTGGTTAATAGTCAACTCAGGAGATGGCCCGTGCAAACTTCGGTTTCGAGAATATAGCGATGAATTTTTTTGCTTAATTTTTAGGAAAAATTTTCACATGATTATCGAACATCAGACGACTTTGAAGGATAACATTGCTAAACCAGACGTAAAAACTTCACTTTGCTCCAGTTCGAGTTCGAGTACTGAAATTGGATCTGCCGTTATTTGAAAATTCCACAAAAAATCTGAAAATTTGAGAAAATAGGCATCAAAATAATGGTCACCCTAATCCCTTTTCGACGCACTGCGATTGAACAAACGATCTGAGAACGTGCTCGCAGCCAATGAAGATGACCTGTGAAAGTAAATATTGTCGCCCCAACGCTGCCCCCACTGTTCTGCAGAGCAACGCCGCAAAACTCTTTCTGAAATCCGCGTTTCTACGTCTGTCTATAGTAGCTTATGTTTCTCTAATTTGAGCACAGCGAAACTCATTGCTTGAAATTTTCGGTGACAGTCAGTAGACATGACAGTTTCGGTGACAGTCAATAGAAAAAGACGTGCGTGAAAGAGAGTAACCCAGGAGCGAAATTTGAATAAACATTTGCTTCCATTTACAAAATGCTGTTTACGTCTTTAATTTTGCTCGTGATTTTTGCACTTTTCAGAGTGATCTACAGAGACATAGAACACCCTGCTGCAGATAGCTTTCGGTCCGCAAGCCGTATGTTTAACACCCATTTTAATGGAGGAGCGGGCAACCTGCTTCCCGCGTGAACATTTAATATGGCACGCATCGGAATTTTCATTACCCAAGTTAGAACACAGCATCGCGTCAAAGCGAAACTCCATGACAAGCAGACATGTAGACAGTGAGTCAAGAGATCTCGCTCCTTGACATAGTTTTTTCTCCTTACTTTCCTTTGGAAGACAAAGGTAGAATTTTACGACAAAATTAATTAAGTTTGCGGCCCGCCAACGATATTCCACAATTCATGCGACCGGTGATAGTAAATAGGTACCCATCCCTGATTTAATGCATTGTTTTACGGTTTGAGAACCTGTACTTACTGAGGACAATGATGTGGTTACATTGCTTTCAGTAAAGAGTCGCATCAATCAATGTCATAACCTTTCTTGTTCACTGTATGTTCCTTTCGCTTCACTGGTTTTGTTAACTGCCATAACTTTTTTCCCCGATCTTCGTATTGTGTGAATAATTTTAGAATGGTAGTTTTTTAATGAGTCAGAGTTCTTGCAATGTTCCCTCCGTAGAATTGTGAACGTTTGCAACATTATTATCATCAAACTACTAGGTGCTGTAAATCATAATTTCTCAAAATTGTAACCTTTTTGAAAAAGTTTATTTGACAATTTAACTGTTTCTGTGGTGAAAATTGCATTAGATGTGTCTTTTCATACGTTACAGATAATTGTAAAAGTAAGGAAAAGTCTGCTTTTTGCAAGCGAATAAACTTTTTTGAACGAATCGCTCCCAGACATTTTGGCCCCTACCGGTCCCACGCCCATGTAGATAGGCCTTTTAAATAAGAAACAAGAGAATAAAACTGATGAGCACTCGGAATCGCAACGCATCAACAAAACCTTTAACTTTGCACCAGTGAAGTGATACGCGATGCCGATAAATCTCTGTATTGAGGTGCACGTGGTCTGAACGCCGAGAAAACAAAAGAAACTATGATGAATGAAGGCATTCGCGTGGATTCTGTTTCGCGTCTTGAAAAAAAGCTAATTACTGTGGACGTGGTAAGGACACCTGCAAAGCATTTTTTGTACAATTGCTGTCGATGCCGTCACGGCAAAATAAGTTTCTGAACAGTTATTCAGAGAAATGTTATTTCTCAGAGAAGTCAAGGTTGTTCGATGGATGCGACTGTCTAATTTAGTTGCGGTACTAGTTTTGGGTTTTTCGAAGCCCCTGTAACTTGGCGCCCGTGGCATCGCATCCTCCTTGGCTGCCTGTCGGCACATCAGCCCACAGATAGCATTTTAGTGTCTGCCACAAAGTATGCACGCCATCCCGTTAGCTAATTTCTCAACCTGTGGCCAAGTACAATCAAGTGAATTGTCTGAAAGATTATGTTTGACCGCATGATGTATCTGAGCTATTTCTGTAGCAACGACATCATCTACATCTTTAGCATCAAATTTATCCAAAAGTGAACTAAAAGCAATAGCTCTTGATTTGTTCTTATGGCCATCTGAATGTCTATGTTGCTTTGCGACAATACCCATGTATCCAATTTTAAAGAAGGTTCAGTCTAGGTTTAACATGATTTATGAAGATTTGAAGATGAAGGACTTACTGACTATCGTCCTTTATAAACGTCAAAAAGGACAAGGGCAAAACAGGAAACAAAATGACTGCTCTCTGAGATAAAGGACGGCTGGCAACCCCGTTGAAAATAACCCCTTCATAAGGCTGTAACTTCAGCCTCAGCGCTTCAGTCTCATTGCCGATCACACGTGACAAGCGCACGCGTTGCCTGCGTGAACAGCGCGTGCGCGTTGGTGGTGGATGTCCACGGCTGAGTAATGGAAAACTACAGGTGTGTACGGAGTGATAGCACAAACTCGTGCAGTAAACTGCGCGCGCGTGATGCGACAATGTTTGCCGCCACTATCCAATGAGCGCGAAGCGGTTGTGCGTTGATGCCTGTTTACTATTTCTGTCAGTGTTGTTCACTTCAGGCTTTTCTGTTTGCAGATGAATTTTTGAACGTCAGAAGCAGGAATGCGTTCTGGCACAAGAGCACGACTAGTGAACTGCTTCGCGATTTTGAAAAACGTAAGAAAAACATAAAAAAGGAAACAGATGAAAAAGAATGTCAGCACTCTATTTAAATTAAAAATCTCAGACGTTCGTCCTTATTCGATACGTCACTGACTGACTTGTTCAGAAGAATGCAACCTGCGAAAACTTTCTGCTTTGTTCCACCCCACATACACAGGTATTTTTTCGCGCCTTCGTGAGTTGTTCAGCGGGTGCCAAACACTCGGAGGCTCATTGAACGCCACTGCTGTTCCATCACCCTTGTCGTCCCCTGGGTACAGCTAAGCCTGCGCTGCCACCACTTTTTACGAGTTTTCATACGGTCGACGTACTATTCCCTTCATTAACACATTTCCGAGGCAAGGATGATTAACTGCAGACGCGTCGCCCAACGTTTGCAGACGTGCCCGACCATGATCTGGTTAAACAACCCAAGTTTCTCACTGGATGAAAATACTGCACGCGAAGCCGATTTTCTTCCGAACAGCTGTTTGCAGCAAAGCAGCCTGGTGTTTCGCACGTTCAGTGGTGTATTGCGAGCGAACAGGAAAGAACACTTAACAACAACAGCGGAAGAAAATGCATGAAGGCACCTGACGACAAGTAAAACACTGTAAAATCCAACAGTGTCGAAAAGACAGTGCTGAAAGACGCGCAGTACGAGTACAGAGTCTATATGAAATACACATATCCTGGTTTCAGAAGAGGCGGTGCATGTTACGGGCGTTTTCAAAGGAACGCTTTTTAAAATCAGCTTGTAGAGAACTTCACCAATATTCTGTATGTTAAATCTGGTGGCTTGACAAACAGGAATTTTGGAACAGCAAACACTGATTAAACACCGCAGTACAGTATCGTCACGCGTAGACAAATAGTAAAAAATCAATCAAAACAGACTTATGATGCACAAGACGAAGGTAATCGGCACATCTGAAGCGAACACTGCAACCAGCCCTACGCTCTTTTCACGACAAATCGCTGCGATACGCAGACGAGGAGGGCACACGAACAGATGGCTTTGCAGTTGGCTTGAAACAGGAATCATATTCCGTCCACAGGCCGAGCCAGGGGTACCTAGGGGGCATGCCCACCCAAATTTTTAGAACATAGTTATTGCGCTTTGAAAGGCGATATCCCAAAGAAAATAGTGCTATTCAGCTGAAATGAAACATTTTGCGCACCCCTGGCTACGCCACCGATTCCGTCGCCATCAATGAAGCACGCACGTATGATTTCACCGCAACACAAAATCACCGATTGCAAGCATGGACGCAAAAATGATAAGTCAAGTACAGGAAGCCACGTCTACTGCGGCAAGCAGCTTCGAAAGTGTTTCTCGTTGAGCTACGGAACAATATTCCGTATTTTTCTCAAGGGTATTTTTCTTAAAGGCACGTCTTGCACGTAATAAATATGACAAAAATCACAGTACGGGTTCTTTAAATCTCCATTGCTCAGGGTGCTCGCAGCACAGCGCATTCGCAGCAACGCTCCCCCCACCGTCCATGTGCCGAGTCGCGCTCTTTTCGTACCGTTCGCCTGCGATCTATTGAGTTCCTCTGAGGCAAAGGTCAACTATCAGCCTTCAAAACTCTTTTCCGCGAGGCAGCAGTCCGCTCTGAGCAGCACACGTCGCACGGGACTCCAGTTGCGACCTTCGATCTGATTACTGATTACTTACGTAGCTCGTCGTTCGTGCTTGTTGATTGCTCCCATTGCGAATCAGCAAAGAAAGCAGCAGCGCTGAACAGCGCATTTGTTTTCGCTTCTCTCTCCCTCCCTGCCCCTTTCTTGCTTGTCCGGAGCACTTGACGTTGACGCGTGATTCGAACATGCCGGCGGTCGCCTCCCTTTCCATTAAACGGGACAGAAGCGGGAAGGACAGAGTGGAATTTTGTTTTCGTGCGTCGGTTACGACGAGACGTAGACAACCGCTTCGTACACACCCATGACGATCGCCATGTTCGGAACCTGCGAAAGAGCGGCGTTGATGAATGGGCGTCGCGAGTAACAACGCAGTAAAAAGTCACCATCAGATACTGATCTGCAGCTACCCAACAGCACTTATTTCTTTGCTTGCTCTGCGGAGGTTCGGAACCACTAGCTGTATTTTTCGCGCAGACTTAAATGTTATATTCCGTTCATTGAGTGACCTCGCGTCAAACTGCGGCGCGTTTGCGAACGAACGAAAAACATGCATCCGTGTGAAAATAAAGCTTGGCCAGATTTGGAAAAAGGAACACATGAAATGCATGACTTTCTACTGTGACGAAACAGCAACATCTGAAATTGCAGAGCAGTGCAATTAGGCCTGATGCAATGATTGAAAAACAACAAGAATGGCGTTAAACCGTACTAGATTGCCAGGCAGATCGAAAGGTCAGAAGTTGCCGCCCCTTTATACGGTCTTGGTTTCAATAATTGCGACTTGAGTCACGCGTGGTTGCGCACAAAAGCAAAGCACGTTGCCTCGCAAAGACATTGGAACAAAGTCAGAATCAGACAATGCTGAGACAATATTGTGGACATTGGAAACAAAAGCCGTTCCGATTTTGGAACCTCAGCTTGTATGCTAGTCTTTAATACGTAGCAGTGTCCATATGCTGTGACCGTATCATTAACCACTGGACTACTGGCTAATAATGCTTGCCAACTAAAACCACGAAACTATTTACCTGGCGAACCAATTGGGCGGGCAAGCCAGCGTACAATGCACGGACACCTTCTTTGGCGTGCACTCGCTGCAAAGTTTGCCAGAAGCCACGGTACTGCTTCTGCACTGTTTCTTCACGCAACCGCGTTCGTGCCACTTCTGGAAATAAAAAAACACTTTGTTTACAAACTCCTTCATCCAACAGCTCGGATAGGCAGACTTGCAAATACTTCACAACCGCGATGCAACTTCATCAAGTGTGTCGCAGACCGGCAAAATATTTACATGTGTAGGCTTTGATCTTGATGAATAGCGCAGTGCACACCAATACGCAAACGCAACAGGGCTTATTTACGTGATCAACCGAGCAAACGAATGGCGCACTAAGCAGCGAACAAACAAAATACCGGACAAAAAACGCCTAAGGCAAACACTGAGCCCCAGCAGGTGCACGAAATGCAGCGGCAGCCAATAGCGACGACGATCGAGCAGCAACGCAAGCACCCAACGTAGCCATGCTGCGTATTTAAATCTTCCAACACCCACGTAAAGCTCTACAGAGCCGAAAAAGTGTCCATGTGTTTGTCCATAAAAAAGGACAAGGCGAGAGAAACAGAGTTTTTAAAATAAAGGAGAACCAGGCGCTGTGTACGCCTACTACACCATCTCGCGGAGGCGTATGACACAACTGGTATCGGATAGTCAAAAGTTACAATTGTCTGACTATGCGACGTGGCTAATTCCACTCTGGCCAAAGTTCCCTCGTCATTGCCAGTTGCAAGCGGTGGTGCGCCAAGTTAGCGAACGCTGACGAGAGGTGTGCGAAGACAAGGGTCAGCCACAATTTGGACCTGCTGGCTGCGGGGCAGTGGTAGGGGCCCACATGTTCACGGTTCCAACAGAACACAAAACTGCACGCTGTGCACAGACTTGTACGTCTTGAAACGAGTCAGTTAGCTGGCCAACCGTTTTACTTACATGGCCCACTACCTTCTTAGCATAGGCTAGGCCAGTGGCTCTTGACCTTTTTTACATATCTTACCCTTTTATCAAACAAGGTTACCAGATTTACCCCCAAAACACACAACGGTGTTTATTTAATGAAAATGCAAAATTAATGAACTCTTCCAGTTTAGAATGATTTATAAAAATTTACATTGGCTGCAATTCATGGTTCAATAAATCTACCCCCTTCCAAGATGAAATTTACCCCCAGGAGTAAATTTACCCCAGGTTAAGAACCACTGGGCTAGGCTTTTATACGCATAAACAAACACACATTATTCTAAAGTAGCCAATTTATTCCTGNATGTAATTCGGTGAGAATTTGCTGCTGAACGCAATGAATGTGTTCCCACCCTGCAGTTTTTAACTGTTTTCTAACACATTTTTGTCCCAAATCCGTGATCCGCTCGAAAACTGCGCTGTGGCNCACAGGTTGAGAAACACTGAGTTAAGACCGTATCATTTGAATGACTCACCGTGAGGATAAGCTATGGTCGTCGCGGCGACTTTGGAAGCGGAAGAAAGAATCATAAGAGCGGGAAGTTCGCTGAAGCTGCACATCGCCAGTGCAGAAACGTCCGTTCCGACTTGATCTTTGCTCAGGTAACGCGACTGCAGAAATAACGTTCACGTTTGACAGACACAGCTCAGGCGCGGAGGGGGTCGGTCTTAGCCACCTCGACCTTTTGATTCCGCGGCAATCGCTTTTACGAAACGATGCCTGTGGCTCTGCTGATAGCAGATTAACACACCGGCGACGCGGAAAAATATCACGTAGCAGCAAGTAGATAAATGACGCAATCCGCAGCTAAAATTCGAATCGTCAGAAACGAAAAGAATTGCAACAATTTTTGCCGCAGCAAAAGGTTTTCGCAACGATGCGGTTTGTAAAAAGAAATTCCGCTTCGGATGAATCTAAGTACGAACGTCCACCAATTAAACGCACCTTCAATCGTTCGTAAAACGTAAAATACAGAACGGTTTCGAAAATGCCGGCGTATGAAGCGCTGAGACCTCTGTAAAAGCCTTTGACGCCCTCAGTTGCCCAAGTGCGGCGAATGCATTCGCTGAGACTCAGCGACGAGTTGTTCAACCTGCAAAGAAACATAACTGCTAACGACGCACTCATTTCAGGACAACTTTTAACAAAAAGTCAAGAGCTCTAAAGCACAGCATCTCAGCCATTTAAAGCCTGCGCAATTCAGCCAGAGCGGTTACCAGCCATTCGTCGCTGCGCTCACGTATTAAATTTGTTTAGCTCAAGTGCTTTGTGCAGGGTCTCCAAACTTTTTGACAGAGGGCCACATAAGCTATTACAGAACAGTTCGAGGGACGGACATCTATGTAATGTTATTTGTTTCGGGTTATGTTACGTTCTACCAAAAATCAACAAAATATTAGTAAATATAAAAAATTTTCATTATTGACAAAATTTTTAGCGGCCGGATAAAACGAATTCGCGGGACGGATTTGGCCTACAGGTCCCAGTTTGAAGACCCCTAGCTTAATGCTTTCTCGAAACTACTATTCACACCGCCTTGTTCAATGTTCAATCAACAGAACGCCGCTTACCGTTTGTGCAGCTGCTGTTTAGTTTTGAGCACCCACACAGGACACGTGGCAGTGGTGCACGCCAAGCCACCACAAGAAGCGGCTACGACGTGAGTAACGGACGAGTCGGTTTTTAATCCACCCTTGCCGGAAAGGTACTTTTTCGCGCCTTCGTAAGTACAGAAGTAAATGGCTCTGAAAAAGCGCAACCGACATTTTATTGAAGCTGTAGTTACAAGATGACCGCCGAACAACATTCAAACGTAACAATGCCATTCCACTAAACGTTATACAAGGTAAGTCAAGTTAAACACGCGCGTTTTCATGGTTCATACCTGGAAGGGACGACACCGATCAGGCTTGGGGCAAGACCTTTGTAAAACGCACGAGGGCCTTCAACTTTCCATATATAACTGAAAAACAAACGCTTTCGATTAAAACCGTCGAAAAACTAACACCACAACCACACAACATTAAACGCCTACATGCGATACTGTGCGGGCATACCTGCAATGATTGAAAATGCTGGATTGAGACAAGAGCGATATCTGGCCATAACCAGAGTGAAGAGTTCGCCGAAGAGAGTTTTTCGCCAAATAGGTCATGAAGTTGGGCAGCTCGTTTCGTGGTAGACGGTGGTGAGCCAGACTGCGAAGTTTTTGCGGATTTGCCGCAGTCGCAGCGATACGCATGGACGATTGTTGGCGTGTCTTGATGACGTCGATTGGGCACGTCACTAACGTCGAAGCGCAGCCAGCAGCTCTGCAAGAAAAATGGCGACGTCGCAACTGCAAATCGACAAACAGTTGTTTCTTTCTAGCAGCATGTGTTTTCGTTCTGGAATACTTGATGTCTACGAATGACCTAAAATTTGCAGCAAAGTTCTCTTGCTAACCGTTCAGTCACTTTTGTTTTACCACAGTATCTCTTGCGAAAAGGGTACATAAAAATTTGGGTTGTGGAGTTATTAGTTGGGGCTGAGTAAAAATTCTGTTGAGTAAAGAATCATTTCAATACTTTAGTTCCTGCGGCTGGGATTGAGGACTGGCATTAAACTTATGAGTATAATTAAAACAACGGCCATAGAAAACGATATAAACGACATTCGTCAGCCAGTACTTTTGCTGTAAGGCTATTCAGCACTTCTGCTTTTAGTGTATCAAACTTAGAGTAGGTCAATAAAATTGCATTTTTAGTTACCTGGAACAGTTTAGACACCAACGGCTTCACAAAGCATATTTTATGTTTTACAATCAGTTCACTTTTATGAAAACCGAAAGCCATCCATATACTGAACAACATATTAGCGAGTCGAAACAGACATGCCAACCACAACTTGAACTTAATAAATCCAGATCAAATAAGCAAGATAACTTAGTTCAACAACCGATACGCTGAGAGCGATTAGTTTAGACCAGTGATTCCCAACGTGGTCCACCTGGGATTTCTAGTGGTCGACCGAGAGTTCCAGAAATAACACGTTCCTGAAAATTGTAACATTTACTGTACAATGTTCATGAGATGTCAGCATAGAAAAGGGGACCATCGGATATTTTTTAAAAAGATGGTCCGTGGACTAAAACAGGTTGAGAACCACTGGTTGCTTAGACCCGTACTCACGAAAAGCTTTCAAAAGTCGCTTGGTGTAAGTGTAAAAGTACGATTTATTTTCTTTTTGCCCAATTAGAACGATTTGTAAATAGGGGCAAAGTATCGATCAACCAGTTTTGCTGAGAAATCGGCAGTTTTCCATTACGCTTATACGAGCACGAAAAACGGCATGCATAAATATCAAAATGCTAAGAAAGTAACTAATCTTCAAAAAGGTGACAAGCGAATCAATCATGGCAAATTTTTTTATAGGAAACGATTTCANGGAACACTACGTATCCTCGGTCATTAAATCTTATACAAATGGAAGAAGTAGCCATTAAAGTCTTACCCGCCTGCCACAAAATGAATTGAGCTTCTTTCGCGAGGGTCGTCTTTTGTTGACCCAACTGTTGTAACCGGCTGGGGAGTTTGTGATGCCCATCTGGAGTCTTGTGAACCCCATTTTGAAACGAACTCCTGATGTTCGGAGGTCCACCGCGAACTTGACTGGATATTTGCAAGTGTGTGACAATTATGATCAGCACCGTCAGGGGAAGTAATTTCAAAACGTCTTTCTTCAGTTGATACATGCTCACACGCACACGGGTTTCGGACAATTTTCCAGCTCATTTTTGGCAATGTTAATGAGCAAGTAAGTAAAGCTATTAAACGTACTAACACAAGGCAATCTGTAGTAAGAAACATGAGTTGTTAACCTAAATTTAGCTTCCTGTTTCAGGTGTTCAAGTAAGGACTTGCGTGTCAGATTCGTCAAACAGCAGACAGCAAACCAGCAACGCCAACCCCCCTATTTTGTACAGAGCCGACTATAGTAGAACTAACTCGCTAGGAATAGCCTAGTTTAGGGTTTCCCAAACTCTTTCGGCCACGGACTCGCAACTGTTATTCTGTTTTTTTTTCTCGGACCCCAATCTTATGTTGCATCAATTTTTCCGCCCAACCAACGCGCAAGGCTAATACGAAACGATAACCAACTGACACTGAATAATGCTTTATTGTAGACAACTTGCAACATCAATGGGACGCAGTAAACAAACTTTAGCCTTGCGGCAAGCTTCTGAGGAATCTGCCTGCTTTCTGCTTTCATTCTTCTACGACGATTAAAACTTGCAAGCGTCGGGGTTGTTCCTTACTGCACAATTTATCAAATCTCGGTGCTAGTTCTGACAGGCAAACTCGAAAGTCAGTGTTTATGGTGGTTTTATTTCTATTTTCGGTCACACCTTCACGGACCAAAGTTTGAGAAACCTTGGCCCTAATTTTGCAAATCGTATAAGCTCAATTAATTAAAAACATCCTTGTACCTTTGGCTGCCTGGCTAAACTACAGCGATATCCAAATGAATTACTGTTTATAAACACAACTAAACTGTATGGCAATCAATTAGGCCAACGTGATTGAAATTGAAACAACATACAACTGCAGCGAGCCCAACGTAACCGNGTCTGATAATACCACGATCGCTCTCCGAGAGCGAATGCCATTCATCTGGCGGAGTGNCGGTTTGTCGTGCAACACATCAGTAGTTTTCCATCACCTCAGTATTTTTCCGCTTGTGTTCACGCGCTGTTCACGCAGGCAGCGCGTGTGGACGTGTTGCCACGTGCGTTTGTTTTGTTGGGATCCAGTCAATGTGGTCAACGAACATCCCTGAATGGACAGCGCCAGCGGCTTGTGCAGCGCAAAACATGCACGCTGGTCACTGGACCAGTGTTGCCATTTTAGCTGTTTTGCTGCTAGATCTAGCAGGTTTTTCTCACTGTTAGCTGGAAATTTTTCAATCTAGCAGCTAGCTGATTTTCTA
>JGI24158J21664_10011088_pt1 | contig 11991 bp, 10 predicted proteins | sample Ectturendosymbi3_FD_21664 | JGI IMG/M metagenome (IMG submission 21664) | reverse complement strand
AGGCGGTCCGGCGGTCTGTGGAAAAGGGTGGGGCGGGTTGCAGAAAATGGCGGTTCTCAGGCCCGCCCTTTTTCGCTGCCCAGCTTACTGCGCAGCCTGTCAGCCCACCTTAATATGCAGCCAACTGGCCGGTCCTGTAGTGCAGCAGCCTGCCGGCCCGCCCTTCTGTGCAGCTCGCTGGCAGAGGTTGGACCGGACCGGATTACCGTAGTCGACTCCGGCAGGATTTTGCGTTTTTCGTTTATGCCTGGATCCGGACCTGGAGTCAAAATTTTAGGAAAAACCGGATCCGGAATCACTTTTCAATTTCGGCAGTAGCAGGAGTCTGTGTGGTCATTTCTAATGTAAAAACGTGGGTAAATGACGCTTGGATCGATGATTGTAGCCGGAGTTTGAACAGGAGTAGAATTCTCAAATTTGAAAAATTGCCGGACCCGGATTCAAAAATTTTGGAACAGGCGCGGAGTCGGAGTCTGAAAAAGTGTCTCTGGCCACCTCTTCCCGCTAGCCCGCGGAATAATCATGTTTTTTATATGGCAACACGGCCCTCCAGCCTGCCCGGCCCGCCGGCCCTCCATTTAGTGTTATCCCCATTTTGGTTTGTATTTTCAAAGATTGCATCTTCAAATTGAATTTGTTTTAGGCATAGTGGGTGAAGCAGCTTGTTTTAATTTGTGTGCCTGTTTCTGTTTCAGGTTTCAGTCTGCTTTTGTGTCTTTGGTGCTGATGAGTGCTTTGTCAATATCATTGGCATTGTAGACAAATTTAATCAATGTCCTGCTTTATTTCTCCTTAGTTCACTTCAAGTATTCATCTGGAAGAAGTTTTCTGGTCTGACAGTGCTAGGACCTAACTAAGCACTAAGTTTTGATAGATTTATTCATTTTGATACCCACCATCATCTGTGTTATGTTGATGTCTATTGGGTTTTTTGTTTTTTTTGTTTATGTTGTTTTTACTCTCGTATCATGCTTTATATTTTGATTAGATGACTTCACATTCTGTAATCAGTTCTTGTAGCTTGCTGTGTTGCCACCATTCTAGTCACTTGTGTAACTAAGTATTTCACTATTTGATATGTTGTGTATGGTTCTAATTTTTTCACTGCAGTTGAAAAGTTATATGCATACCACATAATAGTAAAATGCTTTTGAAATCAGTGTTTTTCATCTGCAGATAATCATAGACATTCATGTCCATAGAACAATTTTTTCATATGCTTCATTAACTCATGTTTTGTGGTCACATTTCTTGGCTTGCGAAGTGGCAATTCTTATGGTCCTTTGTTTAATTTTCTTCCTAGCCTTTTCCTGATTTTGACAGCCTTAATCATTTTTAAGCCTGTGAAATGTGATGTTGTAGGTACTAGCCTATAGCGTGATCTTTAAAATGCATCTTATTTCAAATTATGCAGGCTGCTTAACTACCCCCTTACAATCAATAGCACACCATCATGACTAAATCATCCACATCTAAACCACCAAGGGACTAATTGGTTTACATGAACTAGCAAGGACTTTTTCAGCTGTCAAGTCTAACTGCTCTTTAGAGTTTATATAATTATAATGAGGCAGCTTCATGAACTAATTAAGCTAGTGAACTGTTGAAATATTAGTCAAGTGAATACTTGACACTTTTTGTCCTGCAAGGTGAAGGTTTTCCTATAATCCACTTTTTTGCAGAGCTTTGCAACACCATAACTGCCAGCCAATTAAGCTAGAGAGCTTTTCAAACCTTCAAAAGATTTGGGAAGTCTTCTAGTTTTGATGCAAAAATATTCTTTTTGTGTTGGTTTCGGGGTTTTCTGTGGGTGACACCATAGTGCTGCATCTTTTCACTTTTTGGACAAGTTTACCTGGCCGTGGGCGCCAATCCAATGGGACATTTTTTGGCTCAAGAAAAATCATTTTTGGCTCAAAAAATCCAATAGGCTAAATTTTTGGCTCAAAAAGCCATTTTTTGACTCGAGTTTTTGTTAAAAACTAGGCTATAATACAAGTTTTTATAAGGTTTGATTGACTTTCTAACATATCTGGTTCCAAAATTATAGCCAAAAAACAAAAATTAATTAGGGGAATCCCTACTAATTCCCTAGGAATTCTTGCAAATTTTGGGTTTTTTGGCCATAATTTTGGAAACAAATGTTAGAGAGTCAATTAAGGGTTCTAAAGACTTGTATTATAGCCTAGTTACCAATAAAACTTTTAGCCACAAAATTGGCTCATTGGGTTGATTGACAACATTGTCAAAAAAATGTTAAACCTTTCCCAATCAAGATGTCATCGACCAAAAACCCCAAACAAAAAATTTTTTGCTCCAAACTGCAAGACTTGAGTCTTTACAGGATTTCAACAACTCTAGCTCAATCGGCTGGCGTGTTATGGATGTTAGCCAAATATGCCCAAGGTTACCTTTAGTGGGACTTGAATTTTATCCAATTTCTGTTTTGTGAGCCATAATTTTAGCCCCAGATATGCTAGAAAGCCAATCAAGGGCTCTAAAAACTTGGATATAACCTACTAGTTTCCAAAAAGACTTGAGTCAAATAATGGCTTATTGGGTTGGCACCCCGGGCCTGGCGACACAGATTTTTGGCAGAAACGCATATGTGGGCTGGAAGTGAATGTGTTTAATTCGAAACTTTCTTTTTTGGTCATTAAGGAAAATGCAAAAAAAAAAATTCGCTTCAGAGATTGACAGAGTGACACTTTGTTACAAAGTGTGCAGCTGTAAAATTTGCAGAGCCTTGAATGTCAAACCACTTCTCCGAATCGAGAGATCCCAGCTATGTTGGTTTGGCCATGTGTTCAGAATGCCTCATGAAAAACTGGTGAGGCAAGTCCTGATGGCTAAACTCATGGGAAAATGGCCCAGAGGTCATCAAAGGACTAGGTGGAGTGACTACATCTCCGACCTTGATTGGTGTCATCTTGGTGTGGAGCTAGCAGAATTACCTGTGATGTTGCTGTTGACCATGAGGTATTTCGAGTCCTACTAGGGCTGCTGCTCCCATGACCTTCCCTAGACGAAAAGCAAGCAAGAAAATGAATGAATTGAAGGTGCTTATGACGCTTTAAAATTTGAAGAAAAAGTTTGCGAAATCAACTTAATTTTTAGGTCTCAGTCCTGCACATAACCAGATTTGTCCACAACCACATGTGTCAAGCTCTGCAAGTTAGACAACTCGCTGGCCACCCATGGAACATTGGCAATACCCTTTAAAAACCGTAATACTTGCTTGTGGTTGTGGAGCAATGGGGTTTGGATAATGTGAATACTTGGTGTGGTCATAGGGGAAGGTAAACAGCAAACCTCTTAATATATTTTCAGTTTTTTTAGTGCGGTATTTGGTTAATCTGATGCTGCTCAAGCAAGTGTTTGGTTACTCTGCGTTCTAGATCAAATTTTGATGAATGACTAGTATGAAAAAAAATTTTTTGAAAACAAACTTAAAACTTTTTGCAAAAAAGCTAAAACCATTTTTTTCATTTTTGCAAAAACACTGCAACGATTTTTTTTGTAAACAAACTAAATCAGCACAAATGAAAACATCTTCCTCATGCGCCAGTCATTTTTGACTGGTCAGAATTTTTAGTGTCACCATTAAGTTTTTGATCGATTTAATGAGAGATTTGCATCTGGCATATTTTCCCAACCATTCTATCCAAATTCTGTCATTAATGGAAGTGCTGGCAACCTGAAGTCCATTTTCTAAATGTTCATCCATCTGAACAGATGTGTAAAGGTATTTCACGAACCCCATTTTGGAAAACAATTGTTCACACACGTATGTTGATCCAAATAGCACCATTTTAGATACCATATGTTTTTTCAGTTTTGGGAATTTATCTTGGTCAAGATATTTCTGGTAAATATCACCAATACTCATTTCCCACATATTTTGCCTTCAAACCAGTATTTTCTTGGAAATCAATCAGTTCCATTTGAATATCAGCAGGTGCTTTGTTAACGTCTGTGTGGAATGGTGAAGAGAATATTTCAAACTAAATATTCGTGGGCAGTGGCACATCTAGCCTGGCAAAAGGGATCTGTCGATGGAAGGGCAGCTTTAGATAATACTTTATAGAATAAAACTAGATTTTCTACTCTTTGTTCTAAGACCCAATCAAGCTTCACTAGTAGCCTAGTACAACTAGCAATTTATGTAGTGATAGCAGTAGAGCTCGACCGATGAGGCGTTTTGGCCAATACTGATATTTATCATTTTTCATTGCCGATAACTAACACCAATATTTTTGCATTACTCAAACTGCAGTTGAAAGACATCACAGTGCATTTTTTTCTTCAGTGTGTAGGCCACATGAATGAAGACCAAGGAGTAATTATGAAGGTGGCATTGCATAATGCGCGACTCATTACAAACAGTGACGAAACCATCACTTCACTACAATGAAGAAATGTACAATATCAAATTCTGCACAAACCTAGGTCACTAAAACAGTCAACCACCACAGAATGTATCCTGTTTGTAGGCAGTCGTCTGTTTACCGTGCAAAAACCTGTGAGTGGATGTTATGTCATAGACCAGTTTGTTCAGACGATTGTGCAGTGATCTGTATTACGCACTACTTAATGTAGTTGAGGGCTGCATCCTTTAAGGAACAGGACAGAAATATTGCATTGATCAATTGGAAGTAGCAACTTGGATTTCTGAACACTCTGTGCAGAACAATAGCGTTGCGGCTTCTATGAGCAAATATTCTCAATATATATGGGCAGAATTTTGCTGATATGATACATCGGCAACATCACCATATTGGCCTATATATATTGGCATGCTGATGCGTTGGTCGAGCTCTAGGTACCAGTTACAATCTCTAAACAAGGGGTTCCCAACCTTCCACTGACCATGTATCCCATCAGCATTTTGATAGATGAGCATGTGTCTGTAAAATTTCTTATGACAAACACTGAGTAAAATTACAAAATCTACTGAATTGTTAACTCTTTCACATCTGGTACGTTTTGAGTATTTCTGCGCCAAAACAACCGGATCGCACATGGCTTTGCGTGAGCATAACTTTGCTGCCAAAAGCGGCAGAGAGCTGTTCAAAGGCTCAAAAGACTCGGCAAGTCTTATAGTTGCCAATGAATAAAATTTTGGTGGGGGTTGCAGATTTTTTGTGAGTGACATCATAAGTGGAAGACTTAGACCACCTTGACCCGCTTCGCCTAGGCCCAAACCGTTAGAGCAATGGTTCCCAACCTTTTTTGATGCAGTCCTCCCTTTGCTTATTTTGGAACTTTTCATTCCTCCCCTATGGAACTTTTAATTCCCCCCCTGTTTGGATTCGCAGGCTAGTAGTAACTACAATAGGAACAATGATCTTTATTCATGGCAATAACTTGATTAATAAGACTAGGATGAAAATTATTTGTTGCTCAATAATGGCACTAAAGCAGGGGTCTCAAACTCAAATTGCTTTGGGGGCGAAATTGGGAATTATCAAGTAACCCGAAGTAACGTATTATACTGCTGACACAACAATGGCGGTACCTGAACCTTATTAGAAACAGCTTGTACATTTTATTTCCTGCGAAAGGTATCGTGAGTTGTACGCAAATCATTTCTAACCCTCTCTATGTTCGTTTAGAAGGAGCTTGTTCACTCGCTGGCTCACTTTTAAACACCAGTGAATTAACTAAACTGAAATGGTAATTATTTGAAAAGTTCCAGTAAGTATCGTGGGCTGCACAAAATGCCTTTGTGGGCCGCATGTTTGAGACCCCTGCACTAAAGTTTGTCAACAAAAACGTGTGATAGTCCACATGCATAACTTACAAATCCAGTATGAAGTGATATATCTAATTGAAACAGCTAATGTCAAATTAAAAAAGAAGTACAACACTTACTTACAATGAATAAGTAACTTACCTATAAAGTGGAAATTCCTGCCCTGAGCTCATGAAATTCCTTGTTGGAGAGGAATTCCTCCCCGGTTGGGAACCACTACGTTAGCTGGTAGTATTTTGCTGAACAGCTCTCTAGCGCAGTCGGCAGAGGAGCTATGGCATTGGTAAGGCAACCGAAAACTGCTAGTTTTGGGCCAATTTCCAGGTATGAATATATCGTACACCAGCTCTCAAGGTACTAATAGAACTTCTAGATTTTTAGAACTATAAAGAAGATATTCACTGATATATGTATAAATATCTGGAAATAAATAATATATCGACATATCTTTCCTTGTATTGCTAACCTTAAATGTACCCCTTTAGAACCCTTAGGGATTCATAAACCCCAGGTTGGGAACACGTGGTGTACAGACAAAAATGATTTCCAGGTTATCATCTGTTTTTTGTCATAGCACATTTAATACATCATCACTTTTTCTTGCTGCAAACATGGTGCTGAATAGCTACATTGCTTGACATAAAATCAGTAAATGTCTGCCATATAGCAACAAACTCTGTTCATCCATACATGCATACACTTATAAAATTGGTGCTAACAATCAGCTGCACAACTGCGTCTGTGGTGTGCTATCTATCGAGATGCCAGTGTTAACAATATACTTGCAAAGTTGCTGCCAAGAAAAAAAGATTTGAGCACAATTGCGCTGATAATTTTGCATCGTGATGTAAAAGTGAATTACAAGAAATTTCTATCAAATTTCTTGTGCAGTAAACAACATTGTCAACTGTTCATTCCAGTATAGGTGTTGTTGAAATACAGTGTTTGACTAGTATTTTGTCCAGACAATGACACAACAATTTCTAAGGCCAGCTGTCATACCTTTCAATATGAGAAATTTGTTGTAAAATATAGCTTCAGTGGAAATGAATCTGTGTTACTTGGCATGACATTGAAGTAGGCCTAAACCTTATGTAATCTTATAAACTAGTTGGTGTAAACAGCAAATAAAGTTTAGGCCTAAACTACAAAACCAAATAATCGCAATTTGAGACTGTGTCCTCTCGCCATGAAGTGAAGTATTACAAAGGAGCTCTATATGCGTTTGGCAGTGTGCATGCTTCTGACAGCTTTGCATGCATCAGGTACTGGCATAGTATCAAATTCCAAAACATGTGCATTTGACGCACATCAATTTAGATAATCAAAACGTACGTTGTTTCATGTCATTCTTCAAGCACGATTTTGACAAGACAGCAATGTTATTTTGTAATAATCATATGCAACGTTGAAAGGGAAATGCCATTGCCTGTTCCAGACATCCACATAAGAGAAATAATTAAATGCCAACTTAGATAATATATTTGTTGGTTTTATGCCATAAGGTTTGAACCTGAAACCTTAGAAAGCCAATCAAAGGTTCAAAAGACTTGGATTCTAGCCTCGTTTCCAATAGAAACTTGAGTGAAATACTTCCATCTAGCAGTTTGGGCCCAGGACCAGGTAACTTGAGCCAAAATGGCCAAAAACATACCCCACTTATGATGTCACTTATAAAAAAACCTAAAACTCCAATTTTTTTCAGTGCAGATTCAAAGACTTGCCGAGTCTTGGTACTGCTATCTAGCACGATTGCCTGGTGAGTTATGGAGTTGCTAAGACACACTAGAAACTGGAATTTTGCCTGAAACTACTGGCAGCGAAGGTGTTAACCAATGTACCTTTGAAAAGTGTAACAGATCTTGATCCGTCGTGTTAAGGTCCTCTAGAAATTTTGGGAGCAGCTGATGATTAAGTGCTCATGTTCGAATAAAATTTGCTACCTATTTAAAATTTACTATTCCGGGGACATGTTTAAATTTCAAGGAATTCCCACACAGATTTTGTTGGTGCATGATGCAGTGAAAAAATATGATATCGCCATTGATTTTTTGCTCTTGTAAAGTAGACTTCAAGAGACCTGCAAAACCAATACCAGTTCCGGACATAAACCAAGCACCATCAGTTGCAACCCTGCATATGGTGGATAGGTCCATTCCAAAACTTTCAAAAGCTTTAAGCACTGTAGGAAAAATATTAGCACTTGTGATATCCTTCATAGAGTTTCCTTCACAAATTGTAGAAACAGAGTTGCTCCATTTCATTCAATTCATTGTCCACTCCCTTCACAATTACAGTTAAATGTACTCTATCTTTTTGATCCATACTTTTATCAGTTGCGAAACTCCATGAAACAAACCTTTTCACTTTGTCTCTGAGATTGTCACAGGTATCATTAGCAAGACAGTTGATGTGCCTAGTTATTTTCCACCATGGCTGACTTATTTTCTCAAACTCTGTCACCATTTTAGGACACATTTCTTGTGCAACATCAACTAGGCATTGCTTCACAAAATATGCATTGGAATACGGCTTCATTGTTTCAGCTATTCTCTGTGCAATTACAAAACTATTTCAGACTGCTTTTTCATTATTACTGCCAGGGTTGCAGAGTCGGAGGAAAGAGATTTTGCAGAGAAATCTCTGGCTCCGACCTTTCCAAAATTTCCAACTTTGACACCAGCTCCCGACTCCGACCACTTTACATAACTTGAATGAAGTTTGGCTGTCAACGATTTTTTAGCCCCTAGCAATCAATGGAAATTGTGGTCACAGCAAAAATTCTGTTTCAATAAAAGTTTCAAAAGAAGTTGTACCATTTTAATAAGCACGAATTAGGATTCCTAACTTAGGAGTGAGGTGTGAAAAATGGTTCAACTGGACTTCAGGAGTCCCAACTCCTAGTGTTCTTAGGACTCCAACTCCACCTCCACCCAAAAACATCTGGTTCCTTTCGACTCAGACACCGTCACCTCAGAACCAATTACTACACACTTTTTGCAACATGAAGTGCTGGCTGTTCAGTTGTTCCTGCAGTTGCTTTATTTTTCACTCCTACTTATCCCCATCTAGTTTTCCATAAACACTTCCAGAATATTTTGTTTCATTGTGTTGTTTAACATTCACATTGTATTCTTTGTTATCACTGAGGATTTTGTTGCAAATAAGACACAAGGGCCTTCTGTCTGGATTTTCAATAAAAAAGTAATCCAATGTCCATCTTTCCTGAAAAATCTCTTCTTTTCTTCTACCTTTCTCCTTCTTTTGTTTTTTTCACATTTGTTATAGCTGCCATATTAGTATGTGAGCAAATTGAATGCAGTAGTGCTAAAGCTAAGATTTCGACAAAAGCAACGGATTGTAAGTTGAAATCAAATTTATATAAACTTTCTCAACTTTTTAGACTGTAAAATTATGCTAACACTTCACCATATAGTGCTAACTGCCAACTAATTAACTGAGATAACAACAAAACTCAATGTAAGCAAAGTAACCCAGCTGTGGTACTATTAAGCCTACATAATGTTTGAAGGAACAATACTGTATAGTGGCAGTGCTTACATGTAAAGGAGACATGTGTTCTTCACATGATTATGACAAATTATTCTGCAATAAATGATCATGCAATGTCTACCAGCTGCTCAGCAAAATACCTTCCTGCCAACCTAGCCTAACAAAAAAGATTGATTTGTTCCATCTTGAATTGGGTTGCCAAACCAAACTCTATTTAAAATCTGAACCTTTCGGTGGGCCACAAAATTTCATTTCCACTACTGGGCCATGAATTTCACACCCCTGAATTAAAGACTGCTCGAAAAACAAACAAAATAGAACCAGCTCAGCAAGAACCTTAGTGTTCTGCACAAAAGTTTGAAGAGGTAAAATTTGCTTTTTAAGAAAAGGTTTGTCAAACAGGTTTTCAGCAAAAATTTCAGTTGTCAGTAGTAAGTGTTCATTAAATTGTGCATATTGATTAAGCTTTATTTAATTTTAAATTCATTATCCTTCGCATTTCTGTTAAACTTCTATAATAATCATCTGTACAGATGGGTTACAAATAAGCATTTTGCAAAAGTTTTTTTACTTATGTAGCCGGGTGCAGAGCATTTAAAAAACTAATTGTGAACCAAGTGTGGTACAAGTGAAACCAGTTCTAACAATTATTCTTTGTTATGGTTTTTGGCGAATTAACTGTTGTAGGTAGCCTTTGTAAAACAGGATTGGATGATGCAAAACCCAACAACATCCAGTGATGCTTGCCTCAGTATTGTACATAGTCTGATGTGTCACAGGTAATGCTACAAAAATAAGAATTATTTTTCATTGTTCCATTTCTTGCAAAATATGGGAGCATGCCAAAGGTTCACTGTTCTTCTAATCTGTGTAATCGCTTTTTTAAAGTAATGTAACAATAAAAAAAATATTTGCAAAAATATATTTTTAAGACTTGTTATGTCCTGTATTAGCAAAAAAGAAAATGCTGTGGTAATACACAATTTTATACTAAGTCAACTAAAGAAGAAATGAGCTAGTTCATTTAAAATATGTTATTTTTTCTAAGGTTTTAGAACAGTATTACAGTCTTTCTGTATGAGTATTCACATACTGTAAAAGTGTACCATAGATGAACTTGCAAAAATGAGTAGCAGGGTTCCCACATGATGTTGAACGTATTAAAAAAGTATTGAATTTGGCCAAACAATATATAGAAATTCCAAATTCAGCCATTTATTTATCAAATTTTGTTCTTTTCCAGTGATGGCAATTTTGTGGATGTTTTTGTCATTGTGTTCCATGAATAATATTTTGGAAAAACGAAGATAAGTGATGGTATTAAAGTTTTTTCACGTAGTATTGAAAAAGTATGGAAAATGGTTTTTGAAAAGTGTGGGAATGCTGAGTAATGCTTAAGTAGCTGAAGATGATGAAGAATACATGGAATGCTACTTTCAATTGTGCCTGGTTTAAACCAGTTATGTCCAACCAAAATGCTTTACTGGGCTAAAATTATGTCATTATCCTCATGAGGGTTGTACATTAAAGACTCAGTTTTATTTTAGCAAACCAAACTTTGGTTTAATGTTACTGGAAGCTTTTGAATCGTAACTGCAGTGGTGACCACTGTATGATCACTTAAATTATTCCTCAAACTGTGTAGTTATTGGCTCATTTAGGGCCAATAAAACAGCAAGGATAGTTAGAAATAATTTAGTGCGGAGGAACACATGCAGAAATAAGAAAACAAGAAATAATTTTTGCACCGAGATGCCAAGAGACATGTGGAAATCTGCCAGTATGCAGTACGTGATAACTGGGGACTAAAGACCATTGCATCAAAAATGTTGTAATGATCAAAACATAACGATATATTGTCATTGCATTGTACATTATCAATAATGAAAAGCTTTGACTGGGCTATGCAAAACTGTAGACTTGGCCAGATGCGGCACACGGGCTGCGGGACTGACATGGCTGGTTTCAACAATATTAATGGAATTATTGTCAGAATTGCTTTGTGTTTCATGTTTGATATCACAGCTGCAAGTGCCAATACAGAGTGACATGGTAGTTGATGAAAATGCATGAACTGGTTGATTTGTTCTGACTTCTTCACTTTTTTCAGGCAAGGGGGAGAAAGTGAGACATTTGCAAAAAGGGCAATTGAAAGCTTAGTAAAAAAGTTAAAGGAAAAAAAAGATGAGTTGGAAAGTCTAATTACAGCTATTACAACCAGTGGGGCACATCCATCAAAATGTGTCACTATTCAAAGAACTCTTGATGGTCGATTGCAAGTGAGTAGAATTTTGTGTGTGTTTGCGTGTGTGTATGGATGGATGCATGATGATCAATTTTACCGTAGTTGTTAAATCCAAGCTCAAAACTTCCACATATTTTACTCGAATCAGTGTTGAAGTTTTTAAATTCATGGTGGTTTTGTATTTTCTGTTGTTGTTTTATGGTTGTTAACACTTTGGTGTCTGGCTGCTTTCAGGGATTTTTGGAAAAAAACTGCCTAAACGCACGTGGCTTTGCGCGGGAATATCTCCGCTCCTGTACAGGTTATGGACTTGGTTGAAGCGTCAAAAGACGCAGCAAGTCTTCTAGTCTGCACTCGAAAAAATTCTTTTGCTTGGGGGGTGTGTTTTTTTTGCGAGTGGCATCATAAGTGGAGGACTTTTAGACCACCTTGGCCCACTTTGCCTGGCCCTGGGCGCCAACTGTTAGGTGGTAGTATT
>JGI24158J21664_10011086_pt1 | contig 11991 bp, 5 predicted proteins | sample Ectturendosymbi3_FD_21664 | JGI IMG/M metagenome (IMG submission 21664) | reverse complement strand
AAAAGTGTTTTAATCCATAATCACATACAGAGTGACCTGTTGTACCAAGGCTCGCCCGAGGAAAGAAGATACGCGATCTTTGCAGTTGGGCTTGAAAAGCTCCATCCTTAAGCTTCTTTGCTTATGCAAACAGCCCCATTGACAACACAAGCAATGATTTAACGTGCTCAACCACTTTACTTTGCGATAATACGGATGAAGCATTCGTCAGTGGGCCTGCAAGAGAACATGAGACTGAAAATGAAGACAGAAATGACGATAATACACAAAATGAAGTCGCAAAGTCAGGGAGGGCTGACGTTGACTCCAGGGACGTGACGAGGGCGCAGGGGCAGAAACACGTTTGGCGCCCCCATGTTTCAATCCAAGGTCTTCTGGGAGTAAATGTACTGAAGAAAGTAAAAAGTAATTGCGACATTGTTGAGGCCTTTCAGAGCCCCGGGGCATTGTGCCCCCTCATTTTCCACCCTTGTTACGCCCCTGGTTGATGCTCGTGTCCAAGATATTTTCTAAGATATGATATGTTCAAAAAATTTTTTTATCTTATTTGGTGACCGCTATCCGCGGCAAATTGAAGCCTGAAATTTTTGTCTTGCCTGGGAGGGGGTTAAGTCAACGCTCGCGCCCAAGCAGCTTTACGGCGATTCACTTCTTGATTGAAAGGTAAGCACAATGTCACTTGAGCAGTCATCGCCAACTTGTTTTGTCTGTTTGTTGATTGCTGTTCATGTAAGTTGGGGAAGGGAGGAGGATGGATTCGCGAAATCACTGGTCAGTTTTAGGAAGGTTTCGTCATATCTTGAAAGCACTGATGACACAACAAAAATTTCTATCGCGTTGCGAGTGACGTCAGCTCAGCCTCTTATTGTGACAAATGAGGGGGGAGAGGCCACCCCCCACCCCCACGGCATCTGGGAATTTCGGATTGGTTGATGAAGTGTGGAGTTCGCGTGAAATCAACCAGTGAAAGATTATTTACACATGTAACGGTCAGGCAACCAGCTAACTAACGTTTTCGAGCGGAAATGTCAATTTTGTGCTGGTGCTTCAAGTATAAATATGCTGAGCAGTTAAGTGTTTTCCTTAATAACCTGCTCAGGTACGGTTAAAAAACTTGTGACGTTCGGAGTGTTGGTCAAAGTGGACCAAAAATGTTCCCAATATCAGCCAGGCTCAGTGGAATGTTTTAGGAGCACAAGCGGGTTTTTCAACAACTCCGCAATTTATTCTCAAGCTCACCTGACCCGGAAAAACGAACTTGTATTTCGCAAAATTTTCGTTTTGTCAAAAGCAAACAATTTTCCGAAAAAAACGCAGGAGTTATGAACAGTAACGCAACAAAAAATTCACAAATTCCGCCAATAGCCTTCAGTGGCGGTCTGTATAAGATTCATTTCCCATTCTGTTTGAAGATAACGGATGTACATGCGAAAGAAGTAAATCAGTTTAAGACATGAAAAAATTGCCATTTTGAGAATAATTTTATAATTTTCAGGCACGTAAATCCAGGGTTGTGGTGTCGGTAGGTTTTTGTGTGGAGTCGGATTTTTTTATTCGACTCCGGATGTCCAATTGAATAATTTCTTACATTGCACTCCTAAGTTAGGTGTGCCAACTCGTGAATGTTGAAATGGTACAATTTCCTTGGAAAGTTTTCTTGAAACAGAAGTCTTGCTGTGTACCACGATTTCCGATTGATTGTTGGTTGCTGTGAAATTAGCTACACTTACAAAGGTTTCTTGAATGTGGTTCAGATGTTAATGTTGTTATTGATTCATTCGTTTTATTAGCTGCTCATAGTAAACAGAATGAATTTTTATGATTAGTAAATATTCTTTAAATAAATAGATTAATTCAAAGCCTTCACTCGTGTATCGAGTGACAATAACAAAATGCTGATTTCTAAAATAATTTCAGCTCGCTTCTTTGCCATTTTTGGAAGCCAAACTTCATTGAGAATTTGAAGTCGCAAAATTTGGAAGGTCGAAGTCGGAATTTTACCTCCGACTTCGCAACCCCGCGTAAATCTGGTCAAAATTATTTTACAATCCCTGGCAGTCAGCGGCGCACACCATCGATGACGAACAAGTTAGTGATTTCTTGCACGCTTGTCCTGAGTTAACGTGCGTGTAACAAGTCAAGTCGTGTTTGCGTTGTAAGCAGTCCTGTCGCCACGGGGGGGTTTTGGTGGGCTTAGCTCCCCCAAATTGAAACATGAAACACTATAGATCAGTGTAGTTTTTGCCAATTTTTAGAAAGTCAAGCCCGCCCGCATAAATGCAAAGCCCCCGCCTAATGAAAACTTTCTGGCGGCGGTTCTGGCTGTAAGTACTCAGCAATAAAACGCATTTCAATCGACAAAGCTTGAAACAAACAACACAGACTGAGCGGAAGACGGCCAAAGCAGTCACTTAATCAAGCCGAGCCTATATTTAATGACTGTCAAATTTCAGTAGTACAGGTGAAGCACAAAACGAGTTCAAAACGAAACAAAGAAACCAAAACTATGCTCAGTTTAAGATCAACGCTCAAAAACATCTTACAAATTACATACTGTACATATGACACATAAGAGTCAATACCCAGCAAGTAGGCACGATTTTATCCAATAGGAAAACATGTGTAATGGTAACGTTTTGATCATATTAGAACTACAACCCCATGCAACAGGTCCTACATATTGCAACATTTTTTTACCATAATCAGTTCTAACAAGTTTATGATGAAAATTTCCTGAAACTTGCTGTCTTTTGCCATGATCATGTATGCAGTGCAGTTTTGAAAAAAGTTATCAACAGAAGAGGGCAGGATATCGGCATTATACTTATACATAAGCTTTTCCAAATTAAGTTGGTACAAAGCAGAAACTTTGAGAATTTTAAGTATTTTAAAAATATTGTTTGTACTTGATGTTCTGTTGCTAAAAGTCTTGTATTTCAAAATTCGGTTTTGTAGCACTTGCACTGGTTTGACAGCAGTTTTACGCGCTCGCCCCAATCAATTATGCAGTATTGCAAATGTGAATGAAAGAGACTAAAGCAGATTAAATGGAATATTTTCGTATCAGCAAAACGTCTAATTTTACACGCTACGCCACAGGCTTGAGAAAGTTTTCCCACAGAGGTTACAAGTTCATATCACAGCAAGTTTGCTTTGACAGACCTTGCTTTTTGACATACTTGGTGTAGGATCCCACTTGTCTTTAATGACATCACAAAACTTGTGTTGCGTGATTTATTCTCGGGTTACCAACCTCCTCTTGAAGCACGTTTCACAACAAAGAACGCCACATAACCTGCACTGCATCTTTCCTGTGAATTGAAACTGAGTCGACCAAAAGAAAGACAAATGCTACGCAGTAGAAAGTTTTATGGAATCACTGTTTGTGACAGTAAATATAGTCGATAGAGTTTGGTCTTAAAACGTTTTTGAAAAGAAACTTGCAAAACAGTACTTTTGAGGCTGATTCGTTTCACATCCGTTGCGGAAAATTTTATCTAAATTTTCTGAAGAAGTACAGTTTTTTCCACAAGCTTTGCTTCAACAAGCCGCTCGTCCATTTTTCGCAACCGCCAAGTTCAAAACCAACTTAGATAGAGCATTTTCATTCGTTTCACTACGTTGCGGAAAATTTCTGAAAACATCCAAAACGGCCACTTTGGGTGAAATGTACAAAATAACATTCTAACAATCAACAATTTATTTAAAATGTTTGTTCATAAGTTTATGCACTCTTATGAAAACAATCTACTTCCGTCATATTTTAATCAGTATTTCAAGTCTATTCAGACAGTTCATAATTTCCCCACCAGACTTACTTCAAAAAATTTCTTCTTACCTAGGGTAAACTTATCAAGGGCAGTGCTCCCTCTAATTCATTGGACCCAAGGTATGGTCAGAAATGCCGGACCATATCAAGTTTCGATCTCACTTCGACTTCAAACATCTGTACAAAATTACCTACTCTCTCGGTTTGTTGGTGCAAAGTAACAAATGGAATTTGTACTCGTCTTGTGTTCTTTGTGATTTGCAACATGTGATTTTTCCATTATGTTTTTCTATGTACTTCATACTTAACAGACACTGTCAAGTTTCCCTTTCTAATGGGGTTTTATCTTCTTCATCTGTCTGCCATTTGATATTTTTCCAACTTGTTTTTGGTATCCTATATTCATTTGCATTGTTAAACAAATGTACATTAATTTTAGTGTTTTTTTCTCTTCATACTTGTGAAACCCTGCTCAGGAATCTAGGGTAGTGGACCACTCAGGGGCTTATTTTTTTGTTAATTTTACATAGGCCTACTTAGAAAAATGTTAGGGACTCGTGCTTCTATGACTTTTCCTGATTTTCAGAGAGAAACGGAATGGTGCCAGAGTTATTTTACAAAAATGTCCGTGAAAGCCTATATGTATAGGGGCGGATCCAGGGGGTCGATCACCCCCTAAAACCTACGAAAGTAACTTTATTCACCATGATTTTTTACAATTCGGAAAACAGTATTCGCGATATAAGGCCATTTTTCATCCATTGTTTTGTCACAGCAGTGTTGTGAGGTATATTTCATCCCCTCTTGCAGTAGCGAAGCCGTTGTGAGACTTGACCACCAAATATAACTGAAATCGCCACCCCTAACCTTACTGCCTGGATCAGCCCCTGCTATAGTCTACTACCCATGGTTACCTGATGTGTAGCAAATTTTGGGCACCTTACTACCTTAACATTTCAATGCGATTTTAAGTGCAAAACCTATTTGGCCAAATATGACCACCGATAACTTATATGTGATGAGTCTTCCTACACCATGACTTGATATGAAGAAAAACGGATCTAACACGCGCAGGGCGCTTTCTACGAACAAACAAAAAATCCCCTTGTTGGTGGCACTGGTACAGTGCATAAAATTTGTATGATATGTATGTTTCGCTGCGCAGATACAATTTGGTTGCCAAAGTGATTAAGCACTGGTGCCACGCCTAGTCATTTTTCACAAGATCTAATGATTTTTAGACTGACCTAGTGATCTAGCGATTTTTTACTGCAATCTAGTGATTTTTTGGAAAGTGTTTGTTTGAAGACTGGTTGTCTTTTTTTCTAACTTTTCAGGCCTTTTTAATCCGTAAGTAATTGATTTCGTGAATCGATTAGTTGTGTGAAGATTTACACCAATAGAACGAACAAGTGTTTCTAATTTGAGTTTCTTATCGTTAGTACTTCCATGCTGCGTATTGCTGCAATGTTGGTCATGAGGGTATTTTCGTTTCTTTGCAGAAACACTGAAATAGAAATAATTAAATAAATGTCAGGTTGATTGGTCTAAAATACTCCCTGAGTGATGTCATTTTCAGCGCTTAAAAAAAGACTGAAGATTGTTTGCATGAGATTTTCCAGGTTTCAGCAAAACAAACTTGCAAATGGCGTAAAGGTTTTTGGGTGATAAAGTAAATAGCTAAATCATTTCAAGCAAAACTACGAATTTTCTCGCAAAAATTTTAAATCTAGTGATTTTTTTCAGATCTAGTGAATTTTTTTGTGAATCTAGTGGTTTTGCAGAGGTACCTGTGGCAGCACTGTGATTAACAATGGAGGTATGGAAGTACAAAATACTTTGGTCAGGAAATAACGGATGTCACGTGTGCCAGGAAGACGTAATCAAATTAAGGGTGGCATTATACCCTACTTTTCCTGACTCGTATAGCATTTTATGGTTTCCTGAGACGTATCTCATCATGATAACTACTGTACAGTCTACAGCATGTGCAGATAGGCATTCACTCATCTGTAAATATCATTTGTGTCTTTGTTTTACTTCATCTTGTCTTTTCTTTTCACATGACTAATGATAGTAATGAAAGTTGTATTGCAGGGTTAGTAGACTAGATGACCTCATGGTCTTTCACCAATCCTTTGTGACAAATGAACCAGTAAATATCCATTGCTTGTGTAGAACTTCGCTCTTAAAGTTACTGCACGAGCCATGGCTTTGACAGTCGTACAAAATTAGCACTTTTTAATACGATCGCACATAAATATTAAACATGTTTTAAAAAGTGAAGGGAAGTTACTATTCATAATTTATATGTTCGGCAGACATTCAAGTTTTGAAAATCAAGGTGAGCACAAACGTTAAGAGTATTTGAGCGAATTGTTCTCGAGTGCGCTACTGTTGGTATTTATGTTGCTGAAGAGGAATAGGTAGAAGGTGCATGTTACATAAGTGACATTAGCCTATAGGCCTACATACAGCATAATACACTCATATCAGTTCTAGCAAAAAATTGTTAATGACGTAAACTTCAAAGCAAACACGGTCGCTTGTCATACAGCGATGTGCTTTATTTAGTTCCACTAATACTCCATGCATTCCAGCCACTTTGGCACAGTTTTACCTGCAACCTGTAGCCTACTTCCAAGTCCCACCTGCTGGAGATCTGTCGTGGTTGCTGACTTTTTTCTGGTCAAGCGAACCCTGTGCAACATCCTGAATGCTGCTCGCTTTTATAACCGAATAATCCAGAATCAGCGCAAGAAACAGGGAATAGCAAGTACTTCCAACGCAGAACCGTCGTCAGAAAGTCGTCAATAGGGGGGCTTTACGTTTGTGCGTGGGGGGCTCTACGTTCGTTCAGGGAGGGCATGACATTCAAATTTGACAAAAATTCTACTACTTTATAGTGTTTCGTATTTCAATTTGGGGGGCTTGGAGCTTTGTTTGGGGGGGCTAAGCCCACCAAATCCTCCCCTTGGCGACGGGGCTGTTCCAACGTCTGATGACTCCGTGCTGTTGCGTAACTTTTCCTCTGACTTGATTATGTCAATGTAGGCTAACGAGTAGCGGTAGTTGTTAAGTGTTGATAGCTCGTTACCTTTTTCTTTACATTTTGAAAAAATAGTGGCCTTAACATCGCTACTAGAAAACAGCTCACTAGAGATGCTCCATACTTTTATAGCTCGCTACAGCCCACCTCTGTACCCTTGTTTTCCTTTGACTGCACCCCTGATATGGACCAAGTGTCTGAACGAAACCCTTCTGACAATAAAATTTTGAGTCAACCACAGCCAGAGCATTGAATGATTAATTTATTTATTGTTTCACGTGACTCAGCTAATAAACAGAAACAATACAAAGAGCCATCACGCAACAAGGAAACCAGTGAACACTAGACAAAATGAAACACAATGGCAAAATAACTGATCAATGTAATCAATCAGAGTGTCACTGTGTCACATAGGACTGGTGAAGGAACCTGGCGGTCATCTCGTCAACCAACCCCGTTGATCACTTTTTACAGTGTTGAAAAACAACAGTTGGAAATCAAGAAGGCGCAGTTAGAACAAGAAACACAGAACACGATGAAGCAAATTTGCAGATGAAGAGAGCATGCCGATGTACACAGAGTAGTTCATCAAATTTAAATGAGAAAATTGGCGCTGTCAAATAAATGTATAAACAAAGCATAAAAAAGGAAAAAAATGAAAATTAGTCGATGAGGTACAAAAGACAAGCAGAACAAAAGGAAAAAATCATAGTATGTAATTTTATGCTGAAAATGGGATGTGTAGGCTACAGGAAAGAATGAGAAACAAAAAACGTAAGGTAAAAAAAAATTACATTGGCCAAATCACTGAAACTCTCAGCATTTTGTTCTTGATAAGTAAAATGCTGCTAAAATACATAATTATGTATCTTTTTCATGTTGGACGTGTTTACTATGTTTCCATTTGAAGGTAAAAGCTTTATTGCAGACTCGTGGTCCATATCACAAGCACAATCGCATAGGCTAACACAAGAGCACAAAATGGTTAGCCATAGCGCATTATAGAATAGGTGTTTACAAACGACCAACACTGATAAGAGCAAAACACTATTAGCGCCCCAACTGTAACGTCATTCACCCATCATAATGCAAGGATGCGGTAGTGGGAGAGATATGAAGGCATTCTAACACCAAACTTTGAGGTAAACAGCTAACAGAGAAAAAAGTAAAAGATAAGTCAGATTGGAGTGCACATTGGCGCACAGAGGCAATCATGCAAACTGTTCCGATCAAGGTTTCAAATGCTTTGCAACGCATTTATGAAGAAATCAACAGTCAATTAATTTTCCTGATTTTTAAAGCAGGATTTGGCGATTAACGTTTTACCGTTGGATGGCTTACTTTTGTATGCTTGGTTTGCACACTGTCTCCAAACTGGAACACGTAGCCTAAATACCAGACTTAATACAGTTTGGTGTTGAAGACCACACTTTTGGGCATACAAATGTAAGAGAACATTTTCCTGAAGAAGAGTTAACCCTCGGTAAAAACAGGTTCTTTGAAGTTGATAGTGTGATGAGTACGAATGAATTGAGGTGATTGGAATAAAATAGTGATCAAAATGGTTTGGAAGCAACTTGTTGTGATAAGAATGCATGAATTTGCCTACTGATAAGCAGGGGTCAAGTGCTAAAAGAAGAGGTGTGGGAACGCCACAGGTGACGGAACCTTTTTCAAAGTGGGGGGGGCACAAGTGCACGTCAAAAAACTAAGGAAAATTTTTGTGGTTTGAATTGGCAACTGTGACGTCACAAGCTTTGAAACATGACGTAATTACCTATACACTACATGAAGGTCTAAATTACACTATTTAGACAAAATACTGTAACTATGAAAACGTTTCAGTGAACCACCTGATATTCGAATAGATTGTTACAGGGGCGAGCCAGGTCACTCGGGCTCATCATGCGATTTATTCTGACTGAATAAAACCGTTCGACGCTTGCGTCACTGAAATTTCCATTTGTTTCATTCTGGCTGGCATTATTGTTGCTCTGTGACGTTAGTTGCTTAACAATAAATGAGAAGTTCGCGTGATAACTTCTCCACTGTTGAGCAACATACGTCACAGAGCAATGATAACGCCAGTAAGTCCACAAGTCCTCTGCGTACCAAGGCTGTGGAGCCGGTACTCAAATTTCAGGCTACGGATCCGGGCATCTAATTTTTTTGGCTCCAGTTCCAACATCTAGAAGCTTTTGGCTCCGTTTGTAGCTCCAGAACAATTTGGTCCAAAAAATCAGAAAAAAACATTGTATTATTTGTATAAATCGCTGGTCCCACAAACTATCTCTGTGGATCCGGAACCCACATTTCAGGCTTCGGTTCCACCATCTAAAATCATTGGCTCCGGCTCCAGCCATGCAAAATTGTTTCGGGTCTGGCTTCACACCCCTGCTGCGTATATTAGGCTCATTCATATTAGCCTGAGTTGCTGGACAATTTATCGTTCGTTTGAAATTATTCTCGAAACGGAACTGTCCACTGGATTGGAATGCAAGTCCAATGTTCCATACAAATCCATTGCTTGAAAAACCATTCAATCTGATATGAATTATGTTTCAAAAAATATTTAATTGCATAGGACAGCTTGGGTTCTAATGGATGAGCCCTACTAAAGAGCAAGCGAAGTCGAGAGAACACCTACTACGAACGATATTGTTTTATTCAGGTGACCTGCGAAATGAACGCGAAAGGCCAGACATGGAACGAAAACATAGGAACAGTGACAAGGCCCAAAGAAAAAAAGAACCTGAGTTAGCAACTTAGTAAAGTGACACCGGTGGTGGTGGCACAAATATACAAAGCAAGGAAGCTTGCTTGCGTTCTCCGATATAGATCGTAATCAAAGTCTCGGGTTAAGCCCCAGGAGCCCGTGTGCCGGAGTCGCCGCTGGACTGATAAAAAAAAACGAGAACACAGCATAAAAAACAGGCAAAAATGACACAGCGTTAATACCTGCCTTAACACATTCAAAATCACAACTTATCCTCATCTTGGACACAGAAGTAACATGACTGGATACTCATTCTACAATTGCATTAGATACCAGAATGCAAAGACAAGACTAAGAATATGTGGCAACTGGCACGTTTTCTGCAAGGACGCCAATAGTGTTGCCAATGCAGAAATAAATACAGCTGTTTAGTGTTGCCAATGCAAAAACAAAAACACAATTGAAATTGATCTGTCAAACATTTCTTATTACGTATAAGATTCAGCAAAATTTCACTATTTAGAATGGTGTTTAAACGCTTGAAAATACACCAATTTTTTATTGCTGTGGCACGAACGTTTTCCTACACACAAGCATGGGTGTCGGAGGGGAGGCAGGAATTGAAAAATTTCAGCAAAAAGGATGTTTTCTTAGTTTTTCGTGGTAAAAAAAAACAACTTTCATCACTTTTGGCCCCCTGTAGCAGTGATGTTTGCCTGCAATTTAGAACAGTTCCTCGAGAGCACTGATTAATTTATAACAGGAACATGTCCTGGGCGCGCCTGAAATTACAATGAAGAAAGTCAGACCCGCCTTTTATCATTCGACTTTACGCTCAGTTTTAACTCTAGACAAATTTGTATTCACTCATGGTTTTATTGATATAACTTTATGCACTGCGCCATTAATCTTTAATATGTCAGAAAATATTTCGAAACAACAGGGGTTAATACGAGTTCAATTCTTTCATGGAGGAAGAGAGTAAACCATACTGCCAGAAATGTTACGGGTCTCAGTCTAACAGAATAACTGTAGACTGTACAACAAGTTTCCAATGGGAAACTTCTTCTCAGCCAGTGGGCTAAGGTGAAGGTTAGGCAGTGGCCTAGAGTCTCGCAGTGGCTAGACTTGTTACTACTCATGCAGCGGCCCGAGGAAGAACTAACTGAAGCTGTAGCTCGTGCTTTCAATTATACCCTTCGCCGCATGACGTCACTGTCGAAATTTCCATGCTTCCACGAATTCTCATTGGTTAATTTTTGTGCGTCGCGTGACGTCGCGAATTTCCGAAGAACTACGTCGCGCGCTGCTTCGTAGCGACTCTAGTGGTCTTATTCAGCGCTTCGCCGAAGTCCAAAATCGTTTTGTAATGCTTTTCGTTTTTATCTGTTTAATCGGGCACATTGCTTATAAATTTATATGGAATGTTGATGTAAATGGTTTCTATATTATTTTGGGTTACTCTCTTCCTAAGTGTGACTTGCAGTTAATATGCAGTGACTTGCAGTTAATATGCATAAATACACAATAGTTTGAATAAATACACCTTTCAATGTCTTTGTGGGTTCAATGTTTTTAGTTGTTACTTTGTTCTAGTTTGATTCTCTTGGAATTCAGTCCATTTCTTGGTATGACTTTGGTGTTCCAATATTTTTCCCAGTCATTGCTATTTAATGAGACCATCGACAAGCTTCTAGGTCGATTTCTTGTCTTGTTTTTAAAGTAGTTGAAATCTTCAATTAGTTGTATTCCAGCATCAAGAGACGTTTCATGTTGAGGATGCAACGCGAACTCAACATTCTTTCTCATCCTGTTAAATTGAAGATGTCGGATGTCTTGGAAACTTGATAGATAGTCTTTGAAAATTCTGACAGAAACTAGGTAATCAGCTTCAACGGAGATATCCGTGAGTAATGATCACTATTGTGGCGGTCGGTAGATGGCGCCACATGTGAATAAATGGTCACCGCTAGATGGTGCCCATGAGTAACAAGTCACTGTGCTAGTTACCACAAGCGAATTACCGTAGTTCACTTATCCCTATATAATGATAGTGCAACCTAGTAGTACTAGAGTGAAGTCAGTGATGGATCTCTGTTGCTGCTGGTTGCTTTCATATGAGTTAACCCTTTCACGACCAAAAGTTTTTTTTTCAATAATTTACTTTATTTCCATTTAGTTCCTTGCAGAATAGACAAATAAGCATAAAAAGCGTGATTTTTATTTTTCATGAAGTTTGAAACAAAAATTAGGGGGGTAAATATTTTGGGACATTAATACCAATGGTATTTTATATTGGGATTATATGTCCCAATAGCATTCAACATACAAATGGCGTTCAACGAAAAACAAAAAAGAAGAGTCTAACAACTTCAAATAGCAGACAAGAAACATCCACCTAAACTTCGTAAATGTGTTCAGTTGTGGTATGGTGTAAAACATCCTGGGCACAGCGGG